>DSLFC04102__coassemble_1071_pt1 | contig 19193 bp, 13 predicted proteins | sample DSLFC04102__metabat2_low_PE_004 | metagenome-assembled genome bin DSLFC04102
GCTGGCCCAACTAAACCCCTTCCGCTACAGAGGATACGTCTGGGACGAGGAAACCGGGCTGTATTATCTGCGCAGCAGGTACTACGATCCGGCGTGGGGGAGGTTCATCCATGGAGATTTGCTTCTGGAGAATACCAGTGGGATATTAATCAATAATTCTTATACATACTGCCGGAACAATTGGGTCAATTATGAGGATCCCAATGGAACGGTTGCTGTAATTGCAGGGGCAAGTAATTTTATACCAGTAGGCGTTTTGGCAATTGGAATTATTAATTTAACGAAAGATACATTAAAAGAACTAAAAAGGTGGGTCAAAACTGATTGCATAACTCGTTATAAAGCTGACATACGTGTTAAGGCCGAAGAGATAAATAGAAATGCCACAGTTTATCAAGTGGCGTATACGACTCCTCGAGAAGACCTATTTACAATAGGGCCGAAGATGGATTTTTTTCAAACCTGTGTAGCAATGGGGGCGGTAGGCGCTACGGACGCCTTTATGCAAAATCTGATAGTGAGTGAAAAAGACTATATTGAGGATTTGCGCAGCGCTGCAGATTATTCCGGCATCATTGGCATCTATGCGGACTCCCAGGCAGCTGCTAAGGTTTTAGCCCTAGCATTTGGAAATACCGAAGGTCCGCGTACCCACGGATATGGTTGCTATTATCATTATCATGCGAGTGATTTAAACGGAGAACGAATTCACATATGGTTTGGAACAAAAACTTCATAAAGGGGGAATCCTATGTTTAATGTATTCACCTTCAGGCGAGCGATAGGAGGGAATGCAGGGCATTTTTACGATACCATGCATGAACGCATCGTCTATGCTGACAAGATAGACGAGAATGAGCTCGGACATTGCGATGGGAAAACGCCACGGTATATTCCGTTTTGCCGATTAGACGCTAGCCGTCGGGCAAAAGAATTCATAGATCAGGAGGAACTACCTTATCCCGACGGAGAGCCCCCTGATCCTGGGAAGTTGGAAGACCTGTGCTGGGATTTGAGTCGGGACTTGGTGTGGGAATGGTTTTTTTACAGGGATAGCCGGTTTATTGTAGAAACAATCAAGTGGTGCGCTGAAAATGGTGTGGAGTTTCGGTATAGGATGGGCGATTATAACGGAAAGGGAGATAGATGGTTTCTACCGAAATATGAAGGATATATCCGTTCTTCCCTAAAGGAACTGCTCAAGGAATACCAAATAACAGCCCCGGAGCAAGCCCATTTTTTACAGCGCTGCATCGTGCCGGAGAGCAAGGACCCACGGGAAGTATATGGATTGCCGGGGGCATAGTTGCCATTGCGGCAGTTGGAGTTGGCGTGGTAATAGGCGGCGGCGTATGCCTGGCGACGGCTGTAGTCGCTAACGCTATATATAATGACATGGTGGGAAATGGGAACGATACTTTAGCCGAGGATGTTTTTTGGGATGCGGGGTTTGCAGTTTTAGGCGAGATAGCGAATACAGGAGCGAAGGCAGCGGTGACTGAGGAGGAAAAAAGAATATACTCTTGGGCATCTACGGCAATCGAGTGGGGGCCTATCGCAAAAGATTTTTATGAAACGGCAGGCATATATTATAATGATTGGCGAGACCATAGGCTGAATTATGGGCGAGACCATGGACTGATGCCGCCGCTCCAGCTTATGCCATACTGACAATGTATCGTGATTTGCTGCCGTACGGCCTATGGACCCAATGAAGAAAGGATGATTCTTATTACCCCCCAAGAGATACTCAGGCGAATGATAAGAAACACAAGGGGAATTAAGATACTATATTTGACCGGTATGTTTTTGTTGCTTATTATCTTTTGGCAATCGGTGGTTACAGGCGATCCCAACTCGAGATCGTTGAGGCACCGGGCGTCGGCGAAGATCGGCGTACTGCTCGGGATCAATCATCAGCCAACGCCGGAAGAAACTTTCTGGGTGCGCATTGGGGCGGCGGTACTCTATATGGGGGGCGTAATCTTCATCATTCAAAAGCCACGGCATGAATTCAAAAAGTTATGCGCCCGAATGGACGACGCCCAATGGGCCCTGTACCGGGGCGCGTACGTGAGTGGAATGAATTTATTCGCGCCAACGGAAATGCTGCTATACTCCGAAGGGTTCAGGGGGAGGTTCGTGCGGGTGCCTTACACATGGGTCCAAGAGGTCCATTTGATCATCCCAAAGCCCAAAAGGGCATGGGAGTGGGCATACGGCGACAGGCTGAAGATCGTATACGACGATGGGAGGCGCCACAGCGTAGGGATGTTCATCTTCAAGGCCAACCATCCGGCAGTGATCGCGGCGCGGATCGCAGCGGTGAACCAACTGGAAGTGAAGCGCGAAATAGAACAGTAGACGGGAAATCTGAGGCGATATTGGAAGAAGGGAAAACCCTGAAAGCCCCAACAAGGCCGCTGGCAAGGCGGCCTTGCGGGGTATGAGAGTTTGGAGCGCAAAATGGTGCAATGCCCCTGGGTACGCCGGGCGTCACTTGGGGGGCGTTCTAGATCGGCCATCACGGCGGCGCGACGTAGACCGCGCAATCCTTCCTTGAAGCGATTCGCTCACAATGCGCGATCATAAGCGTTGGCAAGGGAAATGCCTACGGATGTCCGGCGTAAGAAGCGCTGGCCCGGCTGGCGGATATCGGAGCGGCCTTCTACCGCACGGATTTGCACGGCCATATCCTCTGCCGCTCGGATGGGCAAAGTCTCACCTTTGCGACGCAGAAGAACGCCGGGCCATTTGCCTATGCCCCGGAGCCGCAATTCACCGAGGGAAGTTTCTACATAGGCAACCGAAACTCCATGAAGTTTCACAGTGCAGATTGCCCCTCCGTAAATGACATAAACGAAGAAAACAAAGTTGCCATCGCCACCCGCGAGGAAGCGCTCGCGCTGGGTTATGCGCCGTGCAAGCGGTGCAATCCGTAGTGAAATTGTGGTGAAGACGTTAATTCGTCGGATATTGTCACTCACCTTATGTGATATTGATGGATACGCGCTATTGGAGATGCTCTGCTCGTGTATAATCATGGACGCGAGCAATATCTTGATCGTGCGCTCTGGAAATCTCTTGTCAAACAGCTCCATATTAAACAAAACGCGGTGACAAATACAGGTTTAAATGATATAATATTCTTATGTTAATTTGCCAAAGCACACAGAACTTGTCGGGCAGATCACGGATACATACTTTTATCCAGGCGCACTGCTTTCCCGAGATAGCAGCCGGCCAAAAAAACGGCGGCAGTGCAGCGAAGGCATGAGCGCCCGTTACAATAGGAGGAACATTCACATGGCAGAAACGAAAGCAACGGCGTCAATTGGTTTTGAAAAGCAAATCTGGGACGCCGCATGCGTCCTGCGCGGAAATATCGACGCTTCCGAATATAAAAACGTCGTATTGGGTCTGATCTTTCTAAAATATATCTCCGATCGCTTTGACGAGAAATACCAGACGCTTGTAGAAGAAGGCGACGGTTTTGAGGAAGATATTGACGAATACACCTCCGAAGGCATCTTCTTTGTTCCGCCGTCCGCCCGCTGGAGCGAAATTGCCGCCAAGGCACATACGCCTGAAATTGGCGCGGTCATTGACGGCGCCATGCGCAGCATTGAGCGGGAAAACAAGCGCTTAAAGGATATCCTGCCCAAGAACTTTGCCCGCCCGGAATTGGACAAGCGCCGCCTAGGCGATGTTGTCGATCTCTTTACCAACATTCAAATGGTCGAGCACGGTAGCGAAAAGGACATCCTCGGGCGTACCTATGAATACTGCCTCGCAAAGTTCGCCGAGCAGGAAGGCAAGCTGGCCGGAGAGTTCTACACGCCCTCGTGCGTGGTGCGCACGCTAGTTGAAATCCTCCAGCCCTATCATGGCCGTGTCTACGACCCGTGCTGTGGCAGCGGCGGCATGTTCGTCCAGTCGGCGAAATTTATCGAAAACCACAGCGGCAACATCAACGATATTTCGGTGTATGGTCAGGATTCCAACCCCACCACATGGAAGCTGGCGCAGATGAACCTGGCCATCCGCGGCATCGACGCCGACCTGGGCCAATACAACGCGGACACCTTCTTCAACGATTGTCACCCGACCATGCGGGCCGACTTCATCATGGCCAACCCGCCCTTCAACCTTTCGGACTGGGGCGCGGACAAGCTGACCGACGATCCGCGCTGGCAGTACGGCATGCCTCCGGCGAGCAACGCCAACTTCGCGTGGCTGCAACACATGATCTACCACCTGGCCCCCAATGGTAGGATCGGCATGGTGCTGGCCAATGGTTCGCTCTCCTCCCAGAGCGGCGGCGAAGGCGAAATCCGCAAGAACATCATCAACGCCGATCTGGTGGACTGCATCGTGGCCATGCCCTCCCAGCTGTTCTACACCACGCAGATCCCCGTTTCCCTGTGGTTTCTCTCCAAGGGGAAAAAGCAGCCGGGAAAGACGCTGTTTATCGACGCCAGGAAGATGGGCGCCATGGTGACCCGCAAGCTGAGGGAGCTGACCGATGAGGACATAGAGAAGCTGGCGGCCACCTACAATGCCTTCGCGGAAGGAACGCTGGAAGACGTCAAGGGCTTCTGCGCCGTGGCAACCACGGAGGACATCGCCAAGCAGGACTACATCCTCACCCCCGGCCGGTATGTGGGCATCGAGGAACAGCAGGACGACGGCGAACCCTTCGAGGAGAAAATGGACCGGCTGACCAAGGAGTTGTCGGAGCTGTTCCAGAAGTCCCACGAGCTGGAGGCGCAGATCAAAGAGAGGCTGGGAGCGATTGGGTATGAAGTGTAATTTAGTCGATATAGCAGAATTCAACCCCAGAGAATCGCTTAAGAAAGGAAGCATTGCGAAAAAAGTAGCAATGGATCAACTGCTTCCATTTTATCGCGACATTCCCGGCTATACGCTAGAGCCGTTCAACGGAGGAAGTAAATTCCGAAATGGCGATACCATTATGGCGAGGATAACGCCTTGCTTGGAAAATGGAAAAACTGCGAAAGTAAACTTCTTGGATGATGGAGAAGTTGGTTTCGGTTCTACGGAATATATTGTCTTTCGAGCCAAAAAAGCGGTCTCCGATGAAGATTATTTATATTACCTGATTTGCAGCCCACGCGTGCGCAATAAGGCAATTAAATCTATGATTGGATCATCAGGGAGGCAGCGAGTTCAAATAGATGTTGTACAAAAGATTGAAATAGATTTGCCTCCATTAGACGAGCAAAAAAAGATAGGCATGATGTTGCGCTCTTTCGACGACAAAATCGAACTGAACAACAAGATCAACGAGAATTTACAACAGCAAGCATCCACACTATACGGGAAGTATTTTCCGTATGCTGTTACCGATGATTTACCTGATGGCTGGCGCGTCGGTACCGTTGGTGAGATTGTGGAGATACACGATAGCAAGCGCATCCCTCTTTCGGGCGCACAGCGTGCGAAGATGGAAAAGCGGATTTATCCATATTACGGTGCTGCATCGCTCATGGACTATGTCGATGAGTACATATTCGATGGCAAATACCTGTTACTTGGTGAAGATGGTACTGTAGTGGACGATGCTGGCTATCCCATCCTGCAATATGTGTGGGGGCAGTTCTGGGTAAACAACCACGCACACATCCTCACAGGTAAACTTAGCTTCAATGTTGAAAGTCTGCTGCTTCTATTCAAGCGAACTCCTGTCAAATCCATTGTCACAGGAGCAGTCCAGCCGAAGATCAGCCAAGCGAATTTGCGCTCAATACAAGTTGTGGTACCGCCGCAGCCCGAATTGGATGCGTTCAACGAACTGATCCGTCCGCTGTTTGATCAAATTCGGCAGAATCAAGACCAAAATAAAGCGCTTGCATCCCTGCGAGATGCCTTATTACCCAAGCTGACGTCTGGCGAGATCAATGTCTCAGACATCGATTTCTAAACCGCTAAATTATCGTTTTCCCTTCCCGGTGCCTCACAAATTTGGTAAAATAATGACAGCACCCAATCCCCCAAAGGAGGACAACGCCATGCCGTTTACAGAAGATACCTTTGAGCGGGCGGTTCTGGAAATCTTCGAAGGCCTGGGCTATACCCGTCTCTACGGGCCGGATCTGGCGCGGGATTATAGCAGTCCGCTGCTGGAAACCGTGCTGCGCGAAAGCCTCGTGCGCCTGAATCGCGGCCTGCCTGCCGAAGCAATTGCGGAGGCCATCGCAAAGCTCCGGGATTTTGGCAGCGGCAGCCTCTTGAAGAAGAACATGGCGTTCATGGAGTATCTGCAAAACGGCGTGCCCGTGCGGTATTTTGTCGACGGCGAAGAGCGGAATGTCATCGTCTATCTGATCGACCATCAAAACGTGGATCGGAACTGTTTCTATGCCGTCAACCAGTTTACCTATATTGAAAACGGCAACAAGCGCCGCCCGGACATTGTGCTGCTCGTGAATGGTCTGCCGCTGGTGATCATTGAACTAAAGTCACCCTCCAAGGACGAAGTCGGCGCGGAAAATGCCTTCCATCAGATTCGAAACTACATGCAGGATATTCCAGGCATTTTCTATTACAACACAATCTGCGTCATCAGCGATCTGAGCACCAACAAGGCCGGTACCATTACCTCGGGCTTTGACCGCTTCATGGAGTGGAAGACCAAGGATGGAAACTATGAAAACACCGCCTATGCGCAGTTCGACACCTTCTATGAGGGCATTTTTCAGCGCGAGCGGTTTTTGGACATTCTCAAGAATTTCATCTGCTTTTCTGTAAGTCAGGAGAACACGGCAAAGATTCTGGCGGGATATCACCAGTACTTTGCCGTTCGGCGGGCCGTCGAAAAGGCGGTGGTCGCCACCCGAACCGACGGCAAGGGCGGCGTATTCTGGCACACGCAGGGCAGCGGAAAGTCGCTGTCCATGGTGTTCTATGCGCATCTGCTGCAAACGGCGCTGGACAGTCCCACCATCGTGGTCATGACGGACCGCATTGATCTGGACGATCAACTCTACAGCCAGTTTGCAAAGTGCGCGGGCTTTCTGCGCCAGACGCCCGTTCAGGCCGAGAGCAAGGAACATTTGAAATCCCTGCTGGAGGGACGGCAGGCAAACGGCATTATCTTTACAACCATGTTCAAGTTTGAAAAGGGCGAAAAGAGCCTTTCCGACCGGCGAAACATCGTGGTCATGGCGGACGAAGCGCACCGCGGGCAGTATGGCTTTGACGAGCGCGTCGTCTATTCTGAAAACGAACAGGGCCAGAGGGAGGCGCATGTCGTCGTCGGCAATGCGCGGATCATCCGCGACGCCTTGCCGAACGCGACGTTTATCGGGTTTACCGGGACGCCCATTTCCATGAAGGATCGCAACACGCGCGCGGTTTTCGGCGATTATATCGACGTTTACGATATGACGCAGGCGGTGGAGGACGGTGCGACGCGGCCGGTTTACTATGAAAGCCGCGTCATCCACCTGAAACTGGATCAGGAAACGCTTAAGAAAATTGACGAGACCTACGCGCTTCTGGAGGAAGAGGCCGATCCCGCCGCCATCGAAAAGAGCAAGAAAATGCTGGGCCAGATGGAGAGCGTGCTCGGCGCGGACTCCACGATTGATTCCCTGTGCAGGGATATTGTTGAGCACTATGAGAAAAATCGCGCGCAGATTCTGACGGGCAAGGCGATGATCGTCGCCTACAGCCGCCCCATTGCCATGAAGATTTACCGGCGCATTCTTCAGTTGCGCCCGGAATGGAAGGAAAAAGTCGGCGTCGTAATGACCAGCGGAAACAACGATCCCGAAGACTGGCGTGAAATCATCGGCACCAAGGCGCACAAGGACGAACTGGCGCGCAAATTCAAGGACAACAACGACCCGATGAAGATCGCCATCGTCGTGGATATGTGGCTGACGGGATTTGACGTTCCTTCACTGGCCACGATGTACGTCTATAAGCCGATGCACGGATACAACCTGATGCAGGCCATCGCTCGCGTCAACCGCGTGTTCCAGGATAAGGAAGGCGGCCTGATCGTCGATTATGTCGGCATTGCCTCGGCGCTCAAAGCTGCAATGAATGAGTATTCCCCGCGCGACCGGCAAAACTTTGGAGACATGGACATTGCCAAAGTCGCTTACCCCAAATTCCGGGAGAAATTGCAGGTGTGCCGCGATCTGTTCTTTGGGTTTGACTATTCCGGCTTCCTGAAGGGTTCGCCCCTGGAAAAGGCCAAGGCGATTTCAGGTGGCGTGAACTTCGTGTTGGATGCGCGCGCTCCGAAGCGGAAGGAGCTCTTTGAAAAGGAGGCTCTGCTGCTCCGGCAGGCGCACTCCCTCTGCTCCAGCATGACCACCGAGCAGGAGCGGCATGAGAACGCCTATTTCGAAGCCATTCGCGCCACGGTCGCTAAACTCACATTGGGCGGTCAGGGGAAAAAGCCGCTCTCCCTCAAGGAAATCAATGCGCAGATCAACGAACTTCTGAAGGCAAGCATCCAAAGCGAAGGCGTCATCAACCTGTTCGACAGCAAGGAACAGGGCGAGCGTTTTTCACTGTTCGATCCCAATATCCTGGAGGAAATCTCCAAGATGAAGGAGAAAAATATCGCCGTCGAAATTTTGAAGAGGCTCATTGCCGAGCAGGTTTCCATCTACAAGCGCACCAATGTCGTCAAGTCGCAGCTGTTCTCCGAGAAGATTACACAGCTCATGAACGCTTACTATAACGGCCTGATTACCAACGAGGAGGTCATCAAGGAACTTCTAGAGACCGCGGCGCAAATTGCGGAAATGCATAAACAGGGCGACGCCCTTGGGTTGACGGAAGAAGAACTGGCCTTTTACGATGCGCTTACAAAGCCGGAAGCCATTAAGGACTTCTACAGCAACGATGAACTCGTTGCATTGACGCGGGAGCTGACTGAAACGCTGCGGAAGAACCGGACAATTGATTGGCAGAAGAAAGAAACCGCCCGCGCGGCCATGCGCAAGATGGTCAAGCGGCTTCTGAAGAAGCACAAATACCCGCCCGAGGGCGTGGAAGATGCGCTTGAAACGATCATGAGCCAGTGCGAGATGTGGACGGATAACTAAAAGCACCCATGGACAGCCTGAATCTGCTCCCCATTGAAAAAGCGAAGATTGACTGTGCCAAGAAACTGTTCGCCACGCTGTCGAATGGATCTCCAAATTGCGGCGCGCGTATATGAAAGGAGTCAATGACGCGCGCGCAAGGAGTGGCCAGCCTGAACTGAGCGATGATGAAGAAGATGCTGTCGAAAAAAACATTAACGACCTGTTGAACCTAAGCATCTACTCTCTGCCCACGCTCAAGATCAGTGCAAAGGCAGACGAAGAGGACGTGGCAGATATTTTTGTCCGCGTCAATTCGGGTGGACAAAATTTAAACGAAAACAACTTTATCGAGACTTTGATGGCTGTGTATGATAATGACGCGCACGACAAAATAAATCGATTTTGTGCAGAGTCGCATATTCCCGCAAACCATACCAGCTATAACCATATACTCATGGTAAAGCCATCGCACATAATCCGCATGGCTGTAGGCATTGGATTCAAACGCGCCCGCCTACGCTATGCGTATATGTTGCTGCGCGGCAAAGATTTGCGAACCGGTGAAATAACTGCCGGGACGCGGACGGCAAACCTCACCACATTTAAAAAGAGCCTTGATATCGTGACTAACCTAAATAACTGGCATACATTCATGAATTTGTTTGCGGGAGCGGGATACAGCAACAAAAGTATCGTTGCTTCTACAAATGCCGTCGTTTTTAGTTATGTAATAAGTTTCGCGGCCTCAGTTGGCGATCATGTCGATGCCTTGTTGTAGTGCGCCGCCGTCTATGGCCCCGACGGCTTGGGCTGCCACCCGGCCCTCCCGGTCGATGAAGAAGGTGGTGGGCAGGGCGTAGGCGCCATAGGCCGTGGCCGCTTCCAGGTTGGTGTCGTAGAACACGGGGAACGCATAGCCGTTTTGCTGGACAAAGGCCGAAGCAGTTTCCACCGTCTCCCCGCGGCCGTCGGTCATGTTGACCATGAGAAAATGGATTTCCTGGCCGAACTGGGCGTATTTCTGGTCAAAATCCGGCATTTCACCCCGGCACGGGCCACACCAGCTGGCCCAGAAATTGAGCACGATGGGCTTGCCGAAAAACTGGCTCAGGCGCACCGGGTCGCCGTCCTGACCGTAGACGGTGAAATCGGGGGCCAGGCCGGAGGCGGGCCGGTCTGGCGCGGAGCTTCGGCTTGGCTGGGACGCGCCGGACGCCGGCGGGGAGGAGACGGGGACCACGCCCTGGCCGGCGCCTCCGGCGATGTTGTATAGGGCATATCCGCCGGCCAACGCCAGGACCAGCGCCAGGGCGGCGATGAGCAAGGGCGGGACATTCTTCATGGCAGCGCCTCCTTATTTCTGCGGCGTTGGGGGAGACAGAGGCCGCCGGGCCGGCGGCATCGGGCAAGGGCGGGGTTACTCATCCCGGCGGCCCTCTGTAGAGAAGGCGCTGGACAGCAGCCAGCCGATCAGGCCCATATAGGCCATGGCGCGCACCGGATTCGAGGTTATGGCGCAGCTGCCGGTGGAACAGCCGATCAAGAGGTAGTACGCCAGTCCCGCCAGCGCTCCGCCCAAGGTGAACAGGGCGGGGCGGATCCACTTTTTTCCCTTCATTTTTTGGGGACGCCTCCTTCATCGTAGCGTTGGGGCATGGGGCGGCAATTGGGCGGCGGCTTCCGCCGAATATTGTTTCGCCATGTGGACGGCCATGGCCCCGTCCGCCACGGCGGTTACCGCCTGCCGCCGGGGACAGGGTCGCGTTCAGTTGCGGTCCACAGCCCGCCGTCTGGGTCCATATCCGCTTTGGCCACTTCCGCCCCGGCTCATGGGCCGGGTTCATCTGGCGGCCAGGGAAGCGCCGGGACGCCCGGAAATCCACCAGATCCTGGAGCCGCCGGGGGGCGCCGCCGCCATGGGCCCAGCCCCTTTCGCGGATTGTAGGTCCAGTATACCCCAACCATCCAGGACTTTCCGTGATAAAATCACCCATAACCGCCGGGGGGGATAAAAAAGAACGCGGCCAGCGCGTTCTTTCGGGGAATGGGCCGCCTATAGGGGGCGGTGGTTTCAGCCGGGGCAGGGCCGTCCTGGCGGCGGCCGGTGGGGGGACAGGGGAGAGGGGACTAGCGGCGCTTGCGGTGAGGGGCAACGCCGGCAGACGCGGTGGAGCGCAAGCCGGGCAGGCCCTTGGGCTGGATTTTGCGCAGCGCGATATCCAGGATCAGGCATGCCGCCAAGGCGATGGACAGGGGCAGGATCAGGTCGTGGTGCACGGCGGTGGTTTCCAGTTCCACGCCCATGAGGTCCTCCGGCCGGGAGAACATGGCGCCGCCGGAGCTGCCGCAAAGGTCCAGCAGAATATCTTGGTTTTCCGGCGGTTGGAGCACGTCGTATTCTCGGGACCAGGCATAGGCCACCGCCGACTCCCGGGTCTGTTCGCCCGCCTCGTCCTGCCAGCGCAGCGTTACCGTGTACAGCCCTGGCTGGTCCAAGGGAATTTCCCGGGCGAACTGGTTTTCTCCCGTCTTTTGCAGGATGGCGGTATGGCTGGCTCCCTGGGGGGAAAGGACCTGGGCGCTCACCTGGTCCACCTGGCCCAGGCTGCCTTTCAGGCTGAGCAGGCCCCGGACGCCGCCGGCTTCCAAGGTGAGTTCCAAGGCCTTCCGGTCCACCGTACCGGGGATCAGCGCCTCCACCATGTCCAGGATCATCCGCTGGCCCGGCGCGTTGGTAAACCAGTTGTTGGACCAATCCCCGCTCAGGTCGCTCATGAAGCTGGCCGAGCGGCCCGCCCCGTAATCCCACACCGCGTAGACCGGCTGGCCGTCGGGGGAGGCCAGGGCCACGGTGGCCTGGCTCTTGGCCTGGGCGCGGACGCAGGCGAACAGCAGGGTAGGGGCGCTTTGGGCGCTGACGGGGAAGGCGGGGTCCGAGAGCAGGGGGGTAAAGGGCTGGCGGATGGTGTAGTCCACCTGGAGCAGCGCCGTATCCATGGTGACGATATCGGGCAAGTCATAGGCGCTTTCCACCATATAGCAGCGGCCGCCGCCGATGGCCGCGAGTTCTTGCAGCAGCTCCACCACGGTATTGAGTTTGCCCACGGCGATGGTGGACAGGGTGATGCCCTGGGCCTTCATATCCCGGACGATGCCCTCAAAATCCTTGTCCGAAGGGTTCCCGTCGGTGATGAACAGCACGTGTTTCCGGTCCAACTGCTGGAAGGAGGCCAACTGGCTGTAGGCGGCGCTCAGGGCGCCGGTAAACTTGGTCAGGTGCTCCGGCCCCACGGTTTGGATGCCCTCGATGGCCTGGATGACCGCCGCCTTGTCCTGGACGGTGGTCATTTCCATGAGCACCTGGGCCTCGTCGGAGAAGGTGATGACGCCTACGTAGTCGTTGCTGTTGAGGGCGTTGACGCACTTGACGGCGCTGCGCCGGGCCATCTCGATGGGGACGCCCAGGGACTGGCGGGTCATGGAATCGGTGACGTCGATGACCAGCAGCAGGGCGATGGGGTCCACGCTTTGGGTTTGCTGGATCAGGATATCCACGGGCAGGAAGCGCTCAAAGGCGGTGCCCGCCATGTTGCCGTAAAAATACGTGTTTTCCCCGCCCGTGGTCAACACGCCCCGGCCGTATTCGGACACGTAGGCCTCCAGGTTTTCGGCGCTGCCCTCCGGCAGATCCCGGGCGTCCACGTTCATCAGGATGACCAGGCCGTAGGCGCACAGGTCCGTCACCGTGGAGGGCATCTGGCCGCTGGGAAGGCAGGTCACGGCGTAGCCCGCCTGGGTGAGCAGCTGTTGCAGCTTGGGGGACTGGTCCCCCGTGCCGTCCACGATGAGGATTTCCACGCCCTGGTTCACGTTCATCAGGGCATACCCCCAGTTGTTCTGGGTCAGGGTATCGGCCTGGGAGACCAGCTCCGCCCGGTAGGCGTGGGAGCCCGCCGCGCCGGCGGTTAGGGAACAGGAAAACCGGTTTTCGCCGGGGACGAGGGAGACTTGCTCCTGGTAGGCCAGGGCGTCGCCGTCATAAATGCTTAGCTGTGCCGGCGATGTCTCGTTGGACAGGGCTGTTACGTTAGCCGTAACCCGCTGCCCCTCCGCCGCGCCAGCGGGCAGCTCCAGGCTGGTGAGCTGGGCTTCCGGCGCTTCCGCCCAGCCGTCCAAGGGGATTACATCCACCCGTATGCCCTCCAGATGCTCCAGGGCCGCCTCCACGCTTCCGTCTGTGGGCACGCCGTCGGTGAGCAACACGATCCGCTTGCCCCCGTTGGGGGAAAAGGACCCGGCAGCCGCCGTCAGCGCCGCTTCCAGGTCGGTGGCCGAGCCGTCCAAGGAGGCGGCCGGGTCCTGGGGCTGGCGCAGGGGCCCCCAGGAAGCGGCGAAGTCCATGACCTGCAGCGGCTGCTCCTCTCCGGCCAGCTCCGCCATGAGGGCCAGGCAGTCCTCCACCGCTTCCTGGCTGCCGGCCATGCTGTCCGACCGGTCGGCCAACACGATGGTCTGCCGCCGGGCGGTATAGCTGGTCAGGGAGACCTGGGCCAGAATCAGCACCGCCAGCGCCGCCTCCGCCACCCGCAGGGCCAGGGCCCACCGCTCGGGGCGCGGTGCGCCGGGCGCACGGCGCATCCGCCGGCAGAACAGCAGAATCAGCGCCAGGGCCGGAAGCGCCGCCAGCAGCAGCCACGGGTTTTCAAAGGAGAATTCAATACTTCTCACGATGGTACATCCCCCATTCCACGATCAGAAGCAGCAAAAGCAGGCCCGCCAGCAGGGGCGTCAGGTTATAGAACTGAACCTGAGGCGTTTGCTGGACCATGCCGGTATCCCGGGGAATCAGCAGGGTTCCGGCCGCCTCCGCCTGGTTCACCAGCCCCTCCTCCCGAGGGATGTGGGCGTAGATTTCCAGGATTTTCTCCCTGCCCCCGGGCAACTCCTGCATCAGCGTATAGGCCCCGGCCGTTTCCGGGAGCAGAGCCGCGCCCGGCTCCAGCACCCTTATGCTCAGGTCCGGCAGCTGGACGTACAGCTTCTGGCACAGGGGCAGGGTTTGGGGATACAGGGCTTGACCGCAGGTCACGTCCTGGACATCCAGCATGGGGGGAACGCCGTCCTGCAACAGGTTGCGCACCAGGATGACGAAATCCGCCAGCAGCGGCAGGCTGCTGTCCTGAAGGTCGAAGGGGACCGCTATGAGGGCGCACCCGCTGGGCGCGTTCCCCGCCAACAGCACGGGCAGTTGTCCGCAGGCCAATACCGGCGTCAGGCCGCCCGACTGGACCACTTCCCGAAAGCGGGCCACCGCGGCCCGGTCCAGGGACAAATCCCGCTGCAAGGCGGCCGCTCGTTCATCCCCGCCTTCCACCGGGACCATGGACACCCCCCGCAGCGCCTCCCCCAGAACCAGCCCGATTTCCTCTACGGTTGCGGGCGGGTTGATCAGCCACAGGGCGCCGTCCTGGGGCAGGGATTCGGGCAGGCAGCCCTCAAAGATGTACAGGTCATATCCCTCTGCCTGGATATCCTGGGGCGAGGCGGCGGTTTGCAGATCCACTTGGGGAAAGGCGGACAGGGCGCTGGACAGGAAGAAGGGGGTCTGGGACACCAGAAGGGTGGAAACCGTCCCCTCCGGGGCGCTGAACAACTGGTACTGGTTGTCGGCGGCCAGGCCGTCCTCCACGTTGGCCACCAGGCGGACCTGGGCGTAACCGGACACCTGGCGCGCCGTCAACGACAGGGTGACCACCTGGTCCTTGGGGCAATGCACCGTCAGGTCCGCCAGCTTTTCCCCGCCGGCGTAGATATCCATCATGGAGGCCGGCTGGAGCACGCCGTCCACAAACAGGTCGAAGGACACCACCGCGTCCTTTCCCCCGCTGACCACCTGGGCCGTGAAGCCCTGGGAAGCGTCCGCCGCCTCCAGGCTGAGCACCGACAGGTTCCACTCCTGCTGCCCGCTCATGTTCCGCGCCTGGATGTTCACCGTCTGGGCGTAATCCCGGTCGGTGTACAGGCAGGCCTGGTCCTCCCCCCGCACCAGGTCCCGGCACAGGGCCAGCGCTTCCTCCAGGCTGCCCTGGCCCAGGCCGCAGCGGGCCTGATCCAGGGCCGCCCCCACCTGGCTCTTGGGCAGGTGGTCGGCCAGGATTTGGGCCTGGTCCCCCGCCACCACCACGCTGACGCTGCTGCCCCAGGGCAGCCGGGCCACATCCTGCTCCAGGGCGGCCAAAGCCCGCTGAAAGCGGGAGACGCCTTGCCCGTCGGCGATTTGCATACTGGCGGAGGCGTCCACAATGGCGGCGTAATGGACCTGTGCGCCGGGCACCGGGATCAGGGGCTGGGCGATCATCAGGCAGGCCGCCGTCACGCTCAACAGCTGTAGGGCCGCCACGAGGGCCCGCTTCAGCCGCTGAATGGGGCTATTGCGCTTGCTGAAATTCTGGGCCAGCTTCCACAGATAGACGCTGGATACGGGCTTCTCCTCGTATTTGCGCCGGAAAAGATAGACGCCGGCCACAACCAGCACCCCGGCGAGGGCCCACAACCCGGCGGGATAGACAAATTTCATCGAATCAGTTCCTCCGCGCAGCCTTTGGTCAACAAAACCTCTTCCACCCGTTCATCGCTGCGAACCATCATGTACCCCACCTGATGGGCGGCGCAAAACCGGCGGATATCCTGCAAAAAGAAGTTCACCGCCTGGCTGTAGGCCTTCAGCGCACTGCGGTCCACCTCTACGCGCAGCCGGTTCTTTCCGTCCTCCACGTCCCAAAGCCCCAGAGCGCCCCGAACGGAGGGCTCCAGCTCCTCCGGCGAAAGCACCTGAACCACCGCCACCTGACGGCCGCGGCCCAGCAGTTCCTTCACCGCTCCCTTCCAGTCGCTCTGGGTGAGCAGGTCGGACAGGATATAGGAAACGCCGTCGCCCAACCCTGGATCGGCGTCGCCGGGTACCGCCCGGCCCAGGTCCACCGTGCCCTGGAAGGCCACCTTTTCCAGCTTTTGCACCCCTTGGAAAAACCGCTCCTTGCCCGAAATGTGGTCCGTCAGAGCGGCGCACCCAGACCCGGACAGCAGCCGATAGGCCACGCTGTCCATGTTGGCCACCGACAGGTAGCCCAACGCCGCCGCCAGCCGCAGCGCCGTCAGGTCCTTGCCATCCTGGCCCATGGAGGCGGACCCGTCCAGATAGACCCGGTTGCGGGCCTGCTTTTCGTCCATGAAGCGCTTGATATAGTACTTGTCGAAGCGGCCCGCCAGGTTCCAGTCGATCCGGCGCAGGTCGTCCCCCGGCACGTAATCCCGGTAATCGGCGAACTCCGTGGAGGAGCCGTAGGCCCGGGAGGGGCGCTCGCCGCTGTAATGGCCGTTCACCGGCTGATGTAGGTACAGATCCAGCGCCTGAAGGGCGTCCAAAAACGCGCCGGTGAGAATCCCGCCTTCGCTCATGGCCGGCCCTTCCGCCCCGTAGGCGCCTCCTTGGCCGCTTGGAGCAGCTCGCCGATCACCTGGTCCGGCGTCACCCGGGCCGCCAGGGTTTCATAGTTCAGCTTGATCCGGTGCCGCAGCACCGGACAGGCCAGGGCGTCGATGTCCTCGTAGGCCACGTTGAAGCGCCCCGCGATCATGGCCCGCACCTTGGCCGCCGTGATGAGGGCCTGGCCCGCCCGGGGGCTGGCGCCCAGCCGCAGCCGCAGCCGCGCCGTTTCCCCGGCGCAGTCCGAACCGGGCTGGGTGGAGGCCACCAGGCCCATGGTGTAGGTGACGATGGCGTCCATCACCGGGATTTCCCTGGCGGTGGCGCGCATACGCAGCAGCGTTTCCCCGTCCACCACGCCCTCGGCCACCTCGTCCATGGTCTTTTGGGTCATCAGCACGATTTCCTTCATCTGGCTCACCGTGGGGTACCCCATGTTCAGCTTGAACATAAACCGGTCCAGCTGGGCCTCGGGGAGGGTGTAGGTGCCCTCCTGCTCGATGGGGTTTTGGGTGGCCAACACGAAAAAGGGCTGGCTCAGCTTGTGGTTTTCCCCCGCCACGGTTACGGTATACTCCTGCATGGCCTCCAGCAGTGCGCTCTGGGTCTTGGGCGTGGCCCGGTTAATCTCGTCCGCCAGCACGATGTTGCTGAAGATGGGGCCCGGCTCGAAGCGGTAAACCGCGTTGCCCTGGGCGTCCTTTTCCAGCACGTTGGTGCCGGTGACGTCCGCCGGCATCAGGTCCGGGGTAAACTGAATCCGGGAAAAGGGCAGCGCGAACACCCGCCCCAGAGAGCGTACCAGCCGGGTTTTGCCAATGCCGGGCACCCCTTCCAGAAGCACGTTGCCCCCGGCGATCATGGCGATCACCGTATTGTGTACCACCTCGTCCTGGCCCACGATGTCCCGCTTCACCTGCCGGAAGATTTCCTCACATTTGCGGCTGAACAGCCGCACGTCCCCTTCGTTGATCACGGTCATTTCTCCTTCTCCTGTCGTTGTCCAGCCACGGGAAAAAGGCGGTGCGCCCGCCAAGTTCCGGGGAAAGGGTGCAAGGCCGGGAAGCCCCCGGGAAAGGCGCCTGCCGCCCCAGGCCCGGGGAAAGGTCACATGCTGTCGAAATAAGCCTGGATTTCCGCCAACAGGTCCTGGGGAAGGGCCTCCTGCTGGTCCAAATACTGGGCGTAGTACCGGGAGAGCACCTGGCCGTAAGGCACCGTTCCGTCCAGGGATTCGTCCTGGGGCGCCAATATGCGCTGAGGGTTGCCGTCTTTGTCCGGCGCGCCGGGCACATAGCCCGCCACCGGCGTCTGGGGCGGATCATACACGTATTGGGTTTCGGAGGGCAGCGCGGGCCCCTCTTCCGCCTGACTCTGGGTGAACTTGGAGGGGGCCCGGGGCAGGGCGCTCTCCGCCTCGCCGCTATCCTGATAGGCCTGGTCGCCGGCCAGGAAGGAGGCGATGCTGTCCCGGGCCTTGTCCAGCGCCGCCCAGATGGCGCAGGCCGAGTCCTGGCGGCCGTATTTCATGGCCGCCGCCCCCTCCAGGTCCCCCGAGAGCACCGCCATGGCGTGGGTCAGCTTGGCCTGGCCCTCGTCCTGCACTCCCCGCTGCAGGGTGGCGCTGATGTCGTACACGACGCCCATCAGGGCGTTGACCCGCTGGTTGCCCTCCAGGGCCGTCAGGCTTTCCCCCATCTGTTCCAGGGCCCGCTCCACCGCCGCCATGTCCTGGGCTAGGATGGCTTCTCCCAAGGGACGCAGGCTTTCCTGCTCCAGCAGCGCCTGGGCGTAGGAGGAAAGGGGCTTGCGCTGATCCTCCCCGGCGCTCCAGGACTGCATCCGCCGGGAGATTTCCGTCAACATGGAAATGTCCATCTCTCCGCTTTGGATCTGCCCTTCCATGAGGGACAGGGCGTCCAACAGCTGGGCCTTCTGGTCCGGGTCCAGGGCGCTGGCCTCCACTTCCCGGCGCAGCTGCTCCACCTTTTGCCGCAGCAGGAGGCTCTCCTCGCTCTCAACCGCCGGCTGAGCCGCCAGCCAAGGGAAAGCCCCCTCCGGCAACAGGTAAGCGCCGCCGATGGCCGCCAGCAGGGCCAGACAGGCCGCCAGGGCCGGCAGGGAAAAGCGAAGCGCCGGCGGGTTCAGATCCCGGATGTGCCGGAGGGCGTCCTCCCGCTGCAGCCTGCACAAAAGGGAGGGGTTGTCCCAAAACTCCAGCATGGAGCCCGCCCTGTCGCCGGAATGCAGCCCGTCTATGCGGGCGGCCACCCGGCGGGGCGTAGGGCGGTACCGAATCCCGTACAGCAGCGCCGCCAGCAGCGCCCAGGCCGCCGGCATATACCACCAGCCCCCCGCCCCCCGAATCCGGCAAAACACCGCCCAGGCCAGCCATAGGGGCAAAACGGCCACCCCGGCGGTCAGGACCGAGGCAAGGACCGCCTCCGCCGCCATGCGCCGCCGCCAGGGCCCCAGCGCCCTTTTTTGCTCCATATCCATACCGCACCCTCAATCGCCGCGCCCACGATTCGGGGCGAAGCCTGGAAAATCAATCCAGAGCTCCCCGCCGGTCCGCCCCTTTCGGGAACCGGGGCGGGGGCTGGCGTCCAATCTTTGTTTCCATTATATCATTCATG
>DSLFC04102__coassemble_1074_pt1 | contig 19106 bp, 16 predicted proteins | sample DSLFC04102__metabat2_low_PE_004 | metagenome-assembled genome bin DSLFC04102
CCCGGACCCCTGCCGGGCCGCTGCGCGGCCCGGCAGGGGTCCGGGGCCGGATGGGCCCATTTATTCGTCGGCCACGAATTCGATATCCTTTTCCGTAACCAACTCTCCGTCCAAATACAGCCGCACCGTATGCATCCCCGGCTCAAAGCTGTCCAGGTTCAGGGTAATCTCCTGCTGCTCCTCCTCCAGGGTCGCCCGGTACACTTCCCGCTCCCCGGTGGACTCCAGCAGGGTGCATACCACCTCCACGCCGTGCTCCGAGGCCTGCACGCCGATGGTGACCTGGGCGCGGCAGGTAACCGGCATGGCCTGGCTCACCGTCACGTCAATGCTTTCCCCCATCAGCGCCAATGTGCCGGCCTCCACGCTCTGATCCACCACCAGCCCCGCGTCCATCTCGTCGATGGCCTCGGTGACCTGGCCCAGCACGAATCCGCTGGCCACCAGCAGCCCATTGGCCTCCTCCACGGTATAGCCGTACAGGTCGGGGACGCTGGCGCTCTCGCCGCTGACGGTCAAGTCCACCCGGTCGCCGGGCTTCACCCATTGGTTTACCGTGGGGGATTGGCCCACCACGATGCCCGGCTCCGCTCCGGAGATCTCCAGGCGCACGTCGCCCAGCACCAAATCGTTCTCCTCGATCACCCGCACCGCCTCGGAGCGGGTCAGCTCCAGCAGCTTGGGCATCATCAGCCCCTCCACCCCCATGGACACCACCAGCCTAACCCGGTCGCCGGGCCACACCGGCTCCCCGGGCTGGGGGTACTGCTCCAGGATATGGCCGTAGCGCACCTGGCCGTCGTGGCGCTCCTCCAGGGTGTACTGCACGTCCAGTTCCTCCAGGTACTCCACCGCCTCCTCTAGGTCCAGCTGCAGCAGGTTGGGCATATCCAGGCGCACGAAGAAGTACCGGTACAGCCTGCTCCCGTAGTACAGCCCGCCGGTGACCAGGATGAGGCATCCCAGGATGATGGCCCAGCGCCGGGCCTTGCGCCACAGCCCGGCCCGGCCGCCCATGGCCTTGATCCGGGCCCGCAGCCCGCTGGGGACGTCGGGCTTGTCCACAAAGCCGCCCCTGGGGTTGCGGATGGCCTTTTTCAGGTCCCGGGCCATCTCTGCGGCGCTCTGGTAGCGGAAGGCCGCCTCCTTGTCCAGCGCCTTCAGGATCACCTCGTCCAGGCCCTTGGACACCGTAGGCTCCAGGGACCGGGCGCTGCGGGGCGGCTCCTGAACGTGCTTCAGGGCCACCGAGATGGGGGTCTCCCCGTCGAAGGGCACCTCTCCGGTGACCATCTCGTAGAGCACCACCCCCACCGAATACAGGTCGCTCTTTTCGTCGGCCACCTGGCCCGACGCCTGCTCCGGGGAGAAGTAGTGTACCGAGCCCAGCACGTTGCTGCCGTCGGTATAGGTCTGGGTGGAGGCGTTGGTGGCCCGGGCGATGCCGAAATCCGCCACCTTGATGTTGCCCTCCACGTCCACCAGGATGTTCTGGGGCTTGATGTCCCGGTGCACCACGTGGGAACGGTGGGCGCAGTCCACCGCCGCCAGTATCTTGAGGGTGATCTGGACCGCCCGCTCGGGCTTGATGCGCCCGGCCTGGCGGATGACTTCCTTCAGGGTGCGCCCCCGCACGTACTCCATGACGATATAGCGGGTATCCCCGTCCTGGCCCACGCCGTAGATGCCCACGATGTTCTCGTGGCTCATCTTGGAGGCGGCCTGGGCCTCCAGGTTAAAGCGGCGCACGAAGTCCTGATCCTCGTTGTACTCGCTGCGCAGGATCTTCACCGCCACCTCCCGGCCCAGCTCCTTGTCCCAGGCCAGGTAGACCACCGCCATGCCCCCGGACCCGATCTGGTCCCCCAGCACGTAACGGCCGGACAATATCCTGTCGCTCATGGCCGTTCCTCCTCATAGGGAACCACCAGGGCGGTAATGTTGTCCCCGCCGCCCCGCCTAAGGGCCTCGTCCACCATCCAGCGCAGCTTGTCCTCCCAGGACAGGGACTGATTCATGATCCGGGCCAGCTCCACGCCCCGCAGGTAGTTGGTCAGCCCGTCGGTACACAGCAGCCAGGCGTCTCCGGGCTGGAAATCCAGCTTGATCACGTCGGGGGTCACCCGCCGCCCGGTGCCCAGGGCACGGGTGATGAAGTTGCGCTGGGGATGGTTCCGGGCCTCCCGGGGGGTGATCTCCCCTTTCTCCACCAGCTCGTTTACCAGGGAATGGTCGTTGGACAGCTGCATCAGCGCCCGGTTCCTCAGCAGGTACGCCCGGCTGTCCCCTACATGGGACAGGTACACGTAATCCGGCCCGAACCACAGGGCGGTCAGGGTGGTGCCCATGCCCCGCAGGCTCCGGTCCCCCTGACCCCGTTGGTAGATGGCCGCGTTGGCCTTTTCCACCGCCTGGACCAGGCTGGCCTCCTCCACGCGCTCGCCCGCCTCCCGAAGGGCCTGGGTGAATACCTCTATGGCCAGGGCGCTGGCCACCTCTCCCGCCTTGTGCCCGCCCATGCCGTCGGCCACTGCGGCGAACCGCTCCCGCTCCTTGGGCAGGTAATAGGCGTCCTCGTTCAGGGGACGCACCTTGCCCACGTCGCTCAAGCCATATGCCTTCATCGCCCCGCACCTCCCTTATTCCGGCTTTTCCGTCCCTTCATCTCCCGCCTGCCGCCCGGCTTCGGCCAGGAACCGCCTGCGCAGCTGGCCGCAAGCGCCCTGGATATCGGCTCCCATCTCCCGCCGCCGGGTCACCGAGATGTGCCGCCGCTCCAGCTCCTCCATAAATTCCTCCACCTGCTTCCTGGACGGCGCGTCCAGTCCCCGCTCCGCCACCCGGTTCAGGGGGATCAGGTTCACGTGGCAGCGCATGCCCCGCAGCCGGCTTGCCAGCTCCGCCGCGTGCTCCCGCCGGCAGTTGATCTCCCGGATCAGCGCGTACTCGATCACCCCCCGCCGGCCCGTCCGCCCGATATACCGGTTCAGGGCCGCCAGGGTATCCTCCATGGAATAGGCCCGGGCCACCGGCATGATCCGGCGGCGTATGGCGTCGTTGGGGGCGTGCAGGGACAGGGATAAGGTCACCGGTATGCCCTCCCCGGCAAACCGGTCCATCTTCTCCACCAGCCCGCAGGTGGACAGGGAGATGCCCCGCACCGACAGATTCAGCCCCTGGGGATGGGTGATCAGCCGCAAAAAATCCACCACGTTTTCGTAATTGTCAAAGGGCTCCCCGCTGCCCATCAGCACCAGGTTGCCCACCCGGGCTCCCTCCCCCTGAAGCACTCGGTTGGCCAGCAGCACCTGCCCCGCCATCTCCCCGGCGGTCAGGTTCCGGGCGCAGCCCTCCAGGGTGGAGGCGCAAAAGGCGCAGCCCATCCTGCACCCCACCTGGGTGGAAAGGCACAGGGTGTAGCCGTACTTGTAGCGCATCAGCACCCCTTCCACCAGGTTGCCGTCCATCAGCTGAAACAGAAACTTGCGGGTGCCGTCCAGCTTGGAGACCCGCTCCTGGCAAATCTGCACCGGATTGGCCACCGCCTCCCGGCGCATCTGCTCCCGCAGAGCGGCGGGCAGGTTGCTCATCTGGCCGATGTCCGCCCCCGCCCACACCCATTTGGACAGCTGATCGCCCCGGAAGGCGCTCTGGCCCTTATCCACCATATAGCCGGTCAATTGCTCCGGCGTCATGCCGCACAGCTGGATCATGGTTCCTCCCCCGCCGGACTGCGGCTGCGTCCCCGCTAGCCTTACCGTCCCGGCCCGGTTTTGTACGCCGTTTACGCTTCCGGCCCCCGGCCCGGTTCTGCAACCGGCCGTTCCCGTCCGGCCTTCCGCCTTTCGCCCAATCGCTCCCGGGTTTGGGCGTCCCGGCCCTCCTCATCGCTCTTGCCGGATCAGCCGGGCGCCTCCCTTCACCGGCCCTCCAGGGACCGGCCCTTTCGCCCTTCTCAGCCTCTTGCCGGAGCCAGCCGGCCCCCTACCAGTCTCCAGAGACCGGCCCTTTCGCCCATCTCAGCCCTCTTCCCGGATCAGCCGGGCGATGAAGAAGCCCTCCACGCCGTCCCGGTGGGCCTGCAGCTGGATAAAGCCGTCCTGCCACCGGTCCGCCAGGGCGGGGGGCAGAAAGCTGCCGTCGGGGTCCAGGCGGAAGTCCGGCCGCCGCCCCAAAAAGTCCTCAATCTGGTCCTGGTTTTCCTCCTGGAGCACGGTGCAGGTGGAGTACACCAGCCGTCCCCCCGGCCTGACCAGGGGCGCGCAGGCGTCCAGAATCTTTTTCTGGGTCTGGACCAGGCTTTCGATCCCCGCCTCGCTGACCCGGTACTTGATGTCCGGCTTGTCGATCATCACGCCCAGGCCGGAGCAGGGGGCGTCGATGAGCACCGCGTCGAAGAAATCCCGGTATTCCTCCCGGCCCACCGTGGCGTCCCGGGCGGCCACCCGCAGGTTGTCCAGCCGCAGCCGCTTCTTGGCGGCCCGCAGCAGCTCGCACCGGTGCTCGTGCTTGTCCCAGGCCTGTACCCGGCCGGTGAGGCCCATCATCTCGCACAGCAGGGAGGACTTGCCCCCCGGCGCGGCGCAGGCGTCCAGCACCTGCCAGCCCTGCTGGGGCGCCACCGCGTAGCAGGGCAGCATACTGCCCTCCCCCTGCACGCTGTACAGCCCCTCCCGGAACCCCGGGTCCCCCGCCAGGTCCCCGCCGCCCCGTATCCGGTAGGCGTGGGGGACCAGGCCCTTTTCCCAGCTCCAGCCCCGCCGGTCCAGGTACTCTTCAAAGGCCCGGTCGTCCATCCGCAGCAAATTGGGCCGCACCGTCTGGGTGCGCTGGTCCGGCCTGTAGGCGATCATGGCCCGGGTTTCCTCCAGGCCGTACTGATTGGCCAGCCGCCGGGTGATGGCCTCGGGCAAGGAGTGCATCACCGACAGATAGCGCACCGGGTCCTGCTGGGGATCGGGATAGCGGATATCCCCCTGGTCCCGGGCCCGAATCAGGCTGCGCAGCACGCCGTTCACCAGCGCCGCGTACTGCTCCCGGCCCAGCGCCTTGATCTGGCGCACCGCCTGGTCCACCGCCGCGTGGTCCGGCACCCGGTCCAAAAACAGCAGCTGGGCCGCCGCGATGTGCAGCACGTCCTCCACCGCCCGCTGGGGGATGTCCTCCACGAACTGCTTGAGCACCCATGCGATGCGCAGCCGGTTCTCCAGCGCCCCGTAAAAGATGATGGTGGCCAGCTTCTTGTCCTCCAGGGACAGGCCCCGGGCCGCCCGCAGGTGGGCGCTCAGCGCCAGCTGGGCGTAGGCCCCCGAATGCATCACGTCGGACAGCGCCATCAGCGCCACCTGCCGGGCGTCCGGTCCTCCCGGCCCCCGCCGGTTTCCGCCGCCCGCCCTTTCTGCCCGGCGGGCGTTCCGGGCCTGGCCCCCCGTATCCTCCCGGCGGGCGTTCCGGCTCCAGTCCTCAGAATCCCCCCGGCGGGCGTTCCGGCTCCGGTCCTCAGAATCCGCCCGGCGGAGGGATTGAGCCTGGCTACGGCCTGCCTCCCGGAAGGTATCCCGGCCCTGGCCCTGCTTTTCGGCTTGATTCCGGGGCGAATCCCGGAACGGCTTGTCCCGCTTATCCATTGAGCACCATCCCCACCGGCAGGGCCTTGCCCATCAGGTAGGCCCTGGCATCCATGCGCTTGGCGTTGGGTCCTTGAATTTGGGTGAGCTTGAGGGCGCCCTGTCCGCACGCCACCGTCAGCCCCTCCTTGGGGCTGGACACCACCACCTGTCCCGGCTGGCCCGGGAATGTCTGGTCCAGGGCCTGGGCGGCCCATATTTTCAGCGTTCCCTGCTCCATTTGGGCCCAGGCTCCGGGCCAGGGATTGAGGCCCCGCACCCAGCGCTCCAGCTCTTGGGCGCTTCGGGTGAAATCCAACCGGCCCATAGCCTTATCCAGCATGGGCTCGTAGGTGGCCAGGCCGGGATCCTGGGGGCTGCGGGGGCAATCCCCCCGCCCGATGGCCTCCAGGGTTTCCACCAGCAGCCGGGCCCCCATCTGGGACAGGCGCTGGGTCAATTCTCCTGCGGTTTCCTGGGGTCCGATGGGGGTGCTGGCCTTGAGCAGCATGTCCCCGGTATCCAGCCCCGGGTCGGTGAACATGGTGGTGACCCCTGTCTCCTGGTCCCCCATGAGGATGGCCCACTGAATGGGCGCGGCGCCCCGGTGCCGGGGCAGCAGGGAGGCGTGGACGTTCACCGTGCCCAGGGGCGGCACCGCCAGGTTTTCCCGGGACAGGATCTGGCCGAAGGCAGCGGTGACGCACAGCTGGGGATTCAGCGCCTTCAGCGCCTCCAGGCCCTGGGGGCTGCGGATGCGCTCCACCTGGTATACCGGGATGCCCAGCTGCTCCGCCCGCAGCTTCACCGGACAGCAAACCAGCCGGTTGCCCCGGCCCGCCGGCCGGTCGGGCTGGCAGAATACCCCCGCCACCTGATGCCCCGCCTGGACCAGCGCCTCCAGGGATGGCACGGCGAACTGGGGCGTGCCCATGAACACCACCCGCATTTATTCCTCGTCCTCCCCCCGCTTGGGCGCTTCCTCGGTCTTGCCGGTCACGTCCTCGATCATCTTGTCCACGTACAGGATGCCGTCCAAATGGTCCAATTCGTGGCACACCGCCACCGCCAGAAAGCCCTCCGCGTCCAGCTCGAAGGTCCTGCCGTCCCGGCCCTGGGCCCGCACCTTCACCTTCATGGGCCGCTCCACGGTACACCGGCGGCCGGGGATGCTCAGGCATCCCTCCGGCCCCACCTGGCTGCCCTCCTGGCTGATGATCTGGGGATTGATGAGCTCGATGAGCCCCTCCCCCACGTCGATGGTCACCACCCGGCGCAAAATACCCACCTGAGGCGCGGCCAGTCCGGCCCCGTCGGCGGCGTACATGGTCTGGGCCATGTCGTCTAGCAGCGTCTTGATTCGCTTATCGATGGTTTCCACGGGCTTGGCGTGCTTGCGCAGCACCTCGTCCCCGATGGTGAATATGGTTCTGACCGCCATTGCGCTCCCCCTCAAAATACGATCTTTGAAATCTTTAAGCTCAGCATCCTCGCCATTCTCTAAAACATGTTGGCCGGATTGACTTCCAGCTCTACCCGCGCTTCCCTTTCCTCCTGCTCCCGGCACAGCCGGTCCATCTCCTCCAGGATTTCCTCCGCCTCCGCCTTGGCGTACAGCTTGATGAACACCTGCCACCTGGATTCCCCCCGCAGCCGGCCGATGGGCGCTTCCAGCGCCCGCATCTGCACCGTGAGCCGCCTGCGCTCCGGCCGCTGGTCCAGAAAGCGCCCCAGGGCCTCCTCCAACACCATGGCCAGGCTCCGGGCCTGTCCCGCCTCCTTGGCGGTGACCAGCAGCCGGGCCATCAGGGTAAAGGGCGGGTACAGCCCCCGCCGCCGCACCTTGACCTCCTCCTGGTAGAAGGCCCGGTAGTCCTGCCGGGCGGCCAGGCGCACGGCGTAATGCTGGGGCTCGTAGGTCTGGATCACCACCCGGCCCGGATACTGGGCCCGGCCCGCCCGGCCCGCCACCTGGGTAATCAGCTGAAAGGTGCGCTCCGGGGCCCGGTAGTCTGGCAGGTTCAAGGTCATGTCCGCCGCCACCACCCCCACCAGGGTCACCTTGGGAAAATCCAGCCCCTTGGCGATCATCTGAGTGCCGATGAGCACATCGGTCTCCCCCCGGCCAAAGGCGGAGAGGATGCGCTGGTGGGCGTCCTTGCCCCGGGTGGTGTCCACGTCCATCCGGGCTACCCGGGCTTGGGGCAGCAGCTTTTTCACCGCCTCCTCCACCCGCTGGGTGCCCGCCCCAAAGTACTTGATGAAGATGCTGCCGCACTGGGGACACTTATCCGGCGGCCGCCGGGTCTGGCCGCAGTAGTGGCACTTCAGCACTCCTTCGGCCTGGTGGTAGGTCATGGACACGTCGCAGTTGCCGCATTTTTCCACATACCCGCAGGACCGGCAGCTGACAAAGGTGGAGTAGCCCCGCCGGTTGATCAGCAGCATGGCCTGCTGCCCCCGCTCCAGGCATTGCTTGAGCCCATCCCGCAGGGGCGCACTGAACATGGAGTGGTTGCCCCGCTCCAGCTCCCGGCACATGTCCACCACCTCCACCTGAGGCAGAGGCCGCTGAAACACCCGCTGGGTAAGCTCCAGCAGCTCCAGCTTGTTCTGGGGGCGCACCTTGGGCATGGTGCGCATGAAGGTGGCGATGGAGGGGGTGGCGCTGCCCAGCACCAGGGCGGCCCCCTCCTGGCGGCAGCGGAACTGGGCCACCTCCCGGGCATCGTACCGGGGCCGCTTGTCCGACTGGTAGGTATGCTCGTGCTCCTCGTCCACCACGATAAGGCCCAGGTCCTCCACCGGGGCGAACACCGCCGAGCGGGCGCCCACCACCACCCGGGCCTGGCCCCGGCGGATGCGCCGCCACTCGTCGAACCGCTCCCCCGGCGACAACTGGGAATGGAGCACCGCCGCCCCCTGGCCGAACCGGGCCCGGAACCAATCCACCATTTGGGGGGTGAGGGCGATTTCGGGCACCAGCACGATGGCCCCCTTGCCTGCCTTCAGCGCCAGGCGGATCAGGCGGATGTAGACCTCGGTCTTTCCGCTGCCGGTGACCCCCATCAGCAGAAAGCTACCGCCCCCCTGGGCCATGGCCCGGGCCACCTGGTCCGCCGCCGCCTGCTGCTGGGGGGTGAGCTTGGGATCGCTGGAGGCCCGGGTCACCGGCCCCTTAAAGGGGCTGCGCAGGGATTCCTGGCTGTTCACCCGCACCAGGCCCTTCTTTTCCAGCGCCCGCAGCACCGCTCCCGCGCCGGGCACATCGCCCTCCAGCACCGGCACGGGCAGGGGCCCCTGCATCAGCGCCTGGAGCACCTTCACCTGCCGGGGGAACCGGGCCCGCTGGGCCAGGGCGGCCTGGGCCGCCTGCCGGTCCACCGCCAGGGCGGCGATGCGCACCTGCTTCACCCCAACCCTTCCCCCCCGCAGCTGGGCGGGAATCATCAGCCGCAGGGCGGCGGACAGGGTACACAGGTACCTTTCGCTCATCCACCGGGCCAATTCCAGCATGTGGGGCAGAAGCAGGGGATAATCCTCCAGGGGCGCGGATAGGGGCCGCACCCGGGCCGGGTCCATGGCGCAGGCGTCGCTTAGCTCCACCACAAAGCCCTCCACCTGGCGCTTGCCAAAGGGGGCCCGCACCCGCTGGCCCACCGCCACCTCCATGCCCTGGGGCACCCGGTAGGTGTACACCCGGTCGGTCTGCTCCAGGTCCAGGTCCACGATCACCCCGGCGTACAAGCTCATCGCCCTTCCCACAGGGCCAACACCCTGTCCCATATGGCGTGGGCCACCTGCTCCTTGCTCATCAGGGGCAGCCGGGTCTCCCCCTCCCGGCTCACCAGGGTCACCTGATTGGTGTCCACGGCGAACCCGGCCCCCGGCTGGGTCACGTCGTTGGCCACCACGAAGTCCGCGTTCTTGGACAGCAGCTTTTTGTGGGCGTTGGCGGTCAGGTCCCCGGTCTCCGCGGCGAAGGCCACCAGCACCTGCCCCGGTCGCTTCCGCTGCCCCAGCGCCTTGGCGATGTCCGGGGTGGGCGTCAGGCGCAGCACCATGTCCTCCCCGGTCTTCTTGATCTTGTCCTGGCTGTAGCGCTCCGGGGTAAAGTCCGCCGGGGCCGCCGCCTGGACCACCGCGTCGCAGTCCTGGGCCAGGGCGGTCACCTGGCCGTACAGCTGCTGGGTGCTGGTGATGGACACCAGGCGCGCCCCCTGGGGCGCGGGAATGGACACCGGCCCGGACACCAGCGTCACCTGGGCGCCCCGGTCCAGGGCCGCCTGGGCGATGGCGTAGCCCATCCGCCCGGTGGAGCGGTTGGATAAAAAGCGCACCGGGTCGATCATCTCCCGGGTGGGCCCGGCGGTAACCAATACCCGCCTGCCCGCCAGGTCCTTCTCCCGGCACAGCAGCTGCTTTATCCTTTCCAGGATGGCCTGGGGCTCCTCCATGCGGCCCACATCCTCGTCCCCGCAGGCCAAATGCCCCCTGGCGGGGCCCGCCACCTCCACCCCCCGCTGCCGCAAGATGTCCAGGTTGCGCTGGGTGGCCGGATGCCGCCACATAGCCGCGTTCATGGCCGGGGCCACCAGCACCGGCGCGGCAGCGGCCAGGTAGGTGGTGGACAGCAGGTCGTCGGCGATGCCGGCGGCCATCTTGGCCAGGATATTGGCCGTGGCGGGGGCCACCGCCAGCAGATGGGCGGACTTAGCCAGGGAAATGTGGCCGATCTCATAGGCCTGGTGGAACAGCTGGGTGTACACCGGCCCGCCGGACAAGCTCTCAAAGGTGGCGGGGGACACGAACTGGCAGGCGTGCCCGGTCATCACCACCCGCACCTGGGCCCCTTCCTTGACCAGCTTGCTGGTTAAATCCGCGGCCTTATAGGCCGCCACGCCGCCGGTGACCCCCAGCACCACCGTGCGGCCCTCCAGGCTGCGCCCCATTTATACCTCTTCTTCCTCTCGGGTGTAGGTGAGCAGGCCCCGGTTGATCTCGTCGATGGCCACCGCCAAGGGCTTGACTTCTTTGGTGTCGATGAGCGGCTCCGAGCCGCCAATGATCTCCCTGGCCCGCTTAGACGCCTCCACCGCCAGGGTATACCGGCAGTCCACCTTACTCAACAGTTCCTCAATGGGGGGTTGGGTCATCATACAGCGTTACCTCCTAACTTCCAGTTCAAAATCCATCCGGCTCTTTTGATAGTAGTCCCGCAGCAGCGCCAAAGAGCGCTGGGGATCGGCAAACTCCTGGACGAGCCTGTCCAGAGTCTCCCGCTCCCGGGGCAGCACGGTCAGGTCCCCGTCGAAAATCTGGGCCAGCCGGGCGGTGGCGTGGGCCACCTGGTCGTTCACCACCAGGCAGGTATATCCCTTGGCCGCCTCCAGCTCGCTGGGCACTTTGCCGATGCGCTTTTCCAGCCGCTCCAGGTCCTCGGTGCCCCGGTCCACCAGCCGCTGAATCAGGGCCATCCGGTCCGGAGGCAGGATGAACACGCTCACCGTCTGGGGATACCGCTTAATTACCTGTTGGGCTCCGTTGTTCTCAATTTCCAGCAGTACGCTTTCGCCCTGCTCCAGCTTTTCCAGTACCACGCCCCGGGGCGTACCGTACCAATAACCTCCGTTGATCTGGGCACACTCCAGGAAATCCCCCTCCGCCCGACGGCGCAGGAATTCCTCCTGGGTGATGAAATAATAGTGCACCCCGTCCACCTCGCCGGGGCGGGGCTGGCGGGTAGCGCAGGATACGGAAAGCTGAATCTGGGGACGCAGGGCCAGCAGCGCCTTGCACAAGGTGCCCTTCCCCGTCCCCGACGGGCCGGAAACCACGTACAGCTTACCCTTCATGACATCGCTCCTTTGTAGGGCGCGTTCCCCGCGCCTCCATACCCGGATGGCGCGGACGCCCGGTTCTTCCCAGGGCCTCCCCCCGGCCCTGCCGCCGGGAAAGGGGCCGCCCTCCCGTCGCCGGGGCGGCGGCGCGCCCCCGTCATTCCACGTTTTGAACCTGCTCCCGCAGCTTCTCGATCTGGGCCTTGGCCGCCACCACCGCCTGGGTGATGGGGATATCCTGGGATTTGGAGGATATGGTGTTTACCTCCCGGTTCAGCTCCTGGACGATAAAGTCCAGCTTGCGCCCCACCGGTTGTCCGCTGTCCATGGCCTCCCGCATCTGGGCGATGTGGCTGTCCAGCCGCACCAGTTCCTCGGATATGGCGCTGCGGTCGGCCATCAGGGCCACCTCCTGGAGCAAGCGCGCCTCCTCCACCGGGGTGGACAAGAGCTCCTCCATGCGCTCCTTCAGCCGGACCTGATACTGGGCCACCGTCTGAGGATACCGGGCCCGAATCGCCTCCACCAGGCCCCTCAGCCCCTCCAGCTGCCCCAGCATGTCGGCCTTCAGGGCTTCCCCCTCCCGCCGCCGCATCTGGCACAGCATGTCCAGCGCCTGGTCCAGCCCCTGGTCCATCAGCGCAGCCAGGGCCTCCTGGTCCTCCTCCGCCTCGGTCACCACCAGCACGTCGGGCAGCTTGGCCAGCTTCATCAGCGAGCGGTCGTCCGCCAGCGCCTCCCCCTCCTGGCCCTGCTCCCCGGCCAATTGGGCCAGGGCGCGCCGGTAGGCCAGGAATAGCCCCCGGTCCACCTGCACCGTGCGGGCGTCCTCCCGCAGGTTGCGGTAGGTGGCGAACACGTCCACATGGCCCCGGGCCACCCGCGTCCCGATCCTGCGGCGCATCTCGTCCTCCAGGAACCCCAGCGAGCGGGGAATCCTGGGCGCAATGTCCAAAAAGCGATGGTTTACACTCTTGAGCTCTAAGGTCAGCTGGCGGCCCTCCCGCTCCACTGCGGCCCGGCCGTATCCGGTCATACTGTACATGGCGTTCCTCCCCGGGCCCTTTCGGCCCGCCTGGGCCCCTTCCGGCATGGGACCGCGCCGTCCTCCGGCCTTTCCCTTCCGCCCGGGCCCCGGTTTTCCACAGCCCCGGCATGGCCCGGAACCGGCCCAGGACCCAGGGCCAATCCGCCGCGGAAGGGTTCATATCCAAAATATTATACCATATCCTGGGGGATTTCAACGTTAACTTTCAAGGCTAAATTGCTGTGCCAATTCTTTGGCCCGGAACCGGCGCCGCTCCCCCTCCGGCGGCCCGGCCCTGACCGGTTTACAGGCCGAATTGCTGGCGGAACTGCTCCAGGGTGAGCACGGGCACCCCCAGGGCCAGCGCCTTGTCCAGCTTGCTGCCGGGATTGTCGCCGGCCAGCACATAGCTGGTGCGGCGGGACACCGATCCGGCGGCCTTGCCTCCCAAGTCCTGAATCATCCTTTCCGCCTGCTGGCGGCTCATGCCCTCCAGGGTGCCAGTGACCACCACGCTCAATCCTTCCAGGGGCCCGCCCTGGGGGAGGGCCTGCCATACCGGCTTCACCCCGGCTTGGGCCAGGGCCTCCAGCTGGGCCTGGTTCTGGGGGTCGTCGAAGAAATCCACGATATTGCCCGCCAGCACCTCGCCCAGGTCCGCGATCTGGGTGAGCTCCTCCCGCTCCGCCTTGGCCAGCGCCTCCAGGCCGCCGTAGCGCTGGGCCAGCACCCGGGCGGTCTTGCGGCCCACGCCGGGAATGCCCAGGGCGTAGATATAGGCGTCCAGGGCGGGGGCCTTGCTGTCCTCAATGGCCTTCACCAGGTTGTCCGCCTTCTTGGGGCCGAACCGGTCCAGCCCCGCCAGCTGGTCCCGGGTGAGGCCGTAGAGCTGGGCGGGCTCGCACACCCCCAGGGCCTGATACAGCTGCAGGACCGTCTTTTCCGACAGGGTTTCGATGTCCAGGGCGTCCCGGCTGGCGTAGTGGCTCAGCCGGGCCACGATCTGGGGCTGGCAGCCGTCCCGGTTGGGGCAGAACAGGTTGGCCCCCCTCTCCACCAGGGCGCTGGCGCAGGCGGGGCAGCGGGAGGGCTTTTCGATTTCCTGCTCCTCCGGCTCAAAGCCCTCCGCCCGGCCCATGATCTCGGGAATCACGTCGTTGGACCGGCGTATCCACACCTTGGCCCCCACCCGCACCCGCTTGCGCAGGATGTCGCCGTAATTGTTCAGGGTGGCCCGCTGCACCGTAGCGCCTCCCAGCTCCACGGGCTCCACGTGGGCCAGGGGGGTCAGCTTGCCGGTGCGGCCCGGGGTCCAAGTTACCTCCAGCAGCCTGGTCTCGGCCTCCTGGGCCTCGAACTTATAGGCCACCGCCCAGCGTGGGAACTTGTCGGTATAGCCCAGGGCCTGGCGGGTGGGAAAATCCCATATCTTGATGACCGCCCCGTCGATCAGGTAATCCAGAGCGCCTCGTTCCTCCTCCACCTGTTCCACCGCCGCCAAAGCGGCCTGAATATCCGGGGCGAATACCTCCCACTGGGATACGGGAAAGCGGTTTTCCCCCAAGAAATTCATCATTTCCCCCTGGTTGGCAAAGCTCCTGCCCTCGATGTAGCCCACGTCGTAGAAGCAGGCGCTGAGATGGCGGCTGGCGGTCACCGCCGGGTCCAGGGCCCGCAGCGCCCCCGCCGCCCCGTTGCGGGCGTTCTTCAGGGGCTCCGGCGCAGTCTTGTTGTATTCCTCCAGCACCGAAAGGGGCATAAAGGCCTCCCCGTGTACCTCCATCCTGCCCTGAAAGGGGATGGCCAGGGGGATGGAGCGGATGGTTCGGACCTGGGGCAGAATGGCCTCCCCTTCCTCCCCGTTGCCCCGGGTGGCCGCTTGGACCAGCACCCCGCCCTCGTAGGTCAGGTTGATGGTCAGCCCGTCGAACTTGTGCTCCACCACGAAGGAAAGAGGGGGAAGCTCCGCCCCCGCCTCCCGTGCCTGAAGCCGCAGTTTCTCCGCCCGGCGGGCCCAGTCCAGCACCGCCTGCTCCGATTGCGCCTTGTCCATGGACCACAGCCGGGCCAGGTGCCGGTGGCTCTCGAACTGCTTCAAGGGCGGCGCACCCACCCGATGGGTAGGCGAGTCGGGCAATACCGTCCCGCTCTCCCGCTCCATGGCCGCCAGCTGGTCGTACATCTGGTCCCACTGCTGGTCGGTGAGGGTAGGCTGACTCAGGGTATAATATTCATAGGCGGTCTGATTGAGCCGGTCCACCAGCTCCCGCATCTTCTCCAACTCCAAGGGTCTTTTCCTCCTGTCGGATTCATGGAAATGCCCGGCCCCGCCGGGATGGGCATTTTCCCTCTCTTCGCCGGTTGCCCCGGGCCCGTCCTTCTCTCCCGCCGGAACCGGTCCCCCTATCGCAGTCAAAAGCGCCGCAGGGGATGCTGGTAATCAAACGTGACAAGGCCGCATTCCTTACAGATATAGCCGCGGAAATCCGTACTGGCGTATAGCCTCTTGGCGATCATCACATCTTCCTCGTCCTTGGGATTTAGGAATATTTTGTGCCTGGTTTTATTGAATGCGATGAGATTGCCCGCCTGCAAAAAACCGGCCTGCATATCCTTTCCGCAATGCCCGCATTTCATCGCAAAACACCTCGAATCCCATGTCATCTTTCCTCAATGAGCCCATTTCGCCCCACCGTTCCCTCCCCGGCAGCGGGGCCGCTTGTCCGCCGCCGGGGCCGCCGGTTTATGGGCGCGTCCCGGCGCTAGGACCCGCCGCCGGGGCCGGGCCCTCTCACCGCGCCTTGACGATGGGGGCGGTGGCCGCGGGAAAGGTGCGCTCTCCGCTCTGGTCGAAGGCCACCGTCACCCGGGCCTGGTCGCCCACCCCGGTGACCTGGGTGACCACGCCCTTGCCGAAAAACCGGTGCAGCACCCGATCCCCCTGGCTGAACAGCTGCACGCCCTCCACCTGCCTGGCCGCCGAGGGCACGAAGCCCTTGCGCAGGCCGGGTATGCCCAGGGCGTTTCCGCCTGCCGGGGCCTGGCCGCCCCAGCTCTGGCGCTGGCCCCGGCCCTGGCCCCTGGCGCTTGGGGACCCGCGCCCCGGAGCAGCCGTCCCTGCTCCAGGCTGCCGGGCCCCGGCAGGGCCCGGCCCCGCCGCCCTTGAGGGCCGCCACTCCGGCCGGGAGGCGCTCCCGGCCCGGACGCCGGCCTGCTGGATCAGCCGCTGGGGAATCTCCCCCAAGAAGCGGGAGGGGGGATTGCTCTGGCGCTGGCCGAACAGGGTGCGGCTGTGGGCGCAGGACAGGTACAGCCTTTTCCGGGCCCGGGTGAGGGCCACGTAGCACAGCCGCCGCTCCTCCTCCAGCTCCTTTTCGTCGTACACCGCCCGGGTAATGGGGAACACGCATTCCTCCATCCCGGCCACGAACACGGCGGGGAACTCCAGGCCCTTGGCGGAGTGAATGGTCATCAGGGTGAGGGCGCTGTGCTCCTCTGGCATGCTGTCCAGGTCGGTGACCAGGGCCACATTTTCCAAAAAGCCCTCCAGCCCGCCTTGGGGATTCTGCTGCTGGTACTGGCCCACCGCGCCCACCAGCTCGTCGATGTTCTCCAGGCGCTGCTGGTTCTGGTCGTTCTTCTCCTTCTTGTACTGGTCCAGGTAGCCGCTGACCTCCAGCACCGACTTAACGAACTGCTGGGGGGTCTGCTCAAAGCGCAGCACCATCAGTTTTTCCAGCACCTGGGCGAACCCGGCCACCGCCAGGGCGGCCCGGCCTCCCAGCCCGGCCTGCATGTAGTCCATCACCGCCACGTACAGGGGCAGCTGCTGCTCCTGGGCGTAGGCGCGCAGCTTGTCGATGGTGCTCTCGCCGATGCCCCGCCGGGGCTCGTTGATGATGCGCAGCAGGGAGATGTCGTCGTCCGGGTTCACCAGGGCCCGCAGGTAGGCCACCACGTCCTTGACCTCCTTGCGGTCGTAGAACTTGAGGCCCCCGTACACCCGGTAGGGAATGCCCGAGCGCACCAGCGCTTCCTCGATGACCCGGGACTGGGCGTTGGCCCGGTACAGCACGGCGCAGCCGCCCGGGGACAGCCCCTGTCCCTCCAGGGCGCTCACCTGGCCGCAGATCCACGCCGCCTCGTCCTGCTCGTCCACCGCCTGGTAGTACTGAATCTTCTCCCCGTCCTCGGCCTGGGTCCACAGCGCCTTTTCCTTGCGGCCCTGGTTGTGGGCGATCACCTGGTTGGCGGCGGTGAGGATATTGCCGGTGGAGCGGTAGTTCTGCTCCAGTTTCACCACCTTGGCGTCGGGGTAATCCTTTTCAAAGTCCAGGATGTTGCGCAGGTCCGCGCCCCGCCAGCCGTAGATGGACTGGTCGTCGTCCCCCACCACGCACAGGTTGCGCTTCTGCCCGGCGATCAGCCGCACCAGCTCGTACTGGGCCCGGTTGGTGTCCTGGTACTCGTCCACCAACACGTAATCGAACCGGGCCTGATAGCTTTCCAGCACCGGCGGATGCTCGGCGAACAGGGCCAAGGTCTTGATGAGCAGGTCGTCAAAATCCAGGGCGTCGCAGGCCTTGAGCCGCTTTTCGTAGCCCTCGTACAGCTGATACAGGTTGCGGGTCCTGGGTTGGTCCCGGTCCTGCTGGCTGTCCAGCCACTCCTGGGGGGTGAGCATGGCGTTCTTGGCCCCGGAGATCACCGTCTTCACCAGCCGGGGCGAGTACTGCTTGTCGCTCAGGTCCATCTCCTTGAGCAGCCGTTTGATTAGGGTGGACTGGTCGTCGTCGTCGTAGATGGTGAAGGCGCGCTTGTAGCCCAGCTTTTCGATGTCCCGGCGCAGGATGCGGGCGCAGCAGGCGTGGAAGGTGGATATCCAGGCGTCCTGAGCCGCCTCCCCGCACAGCTGGGCCACCCGGCTGCCCATCTCCCGGGCCGCCTTGTTGGTGAAGGTGATGGCCAGGATGCGCCAGGCGGGCACCCCCTCCTGGATCAGGTGGGCGATGCGGTAGGTGAGCACCCGGGTCTTCCCCGACCCAGCCCCGGCCAGCACCAGCAGCGGGCCCTGGGTGGCCAGCACCGCCTCCCGCTGGGGGGGATTGAGCTTCGTCAAATCAAGCATGGTCCTGTTCCAGCCTTTCCAGCACCATTTCATAGCCCCCCGCGCCGTAGCTCAGGGAGCGGTTTACCCGGCTGATGGTGGCGGTGGACACCCGGGTGCGCTGGGCGATTTCGTTATAGGTGATCTTTTCCCGCAGCAGTTGGGCCACCTCCAGCCGCTGGGCCAGGTCCTGCATCTCCCGGATGGTGAGCAAATCCTCCAGCAGCTTGTAGCATTCCCCTTCGTCCTGCAGCGACAGCAGGGCCCGCACCAACCGATCGGTTTGTGGGCTGTGCGACACGCCCATGGCTCTCCCCCCCGTTTCTGCCAAATGGCCATGTTTCTTCCTGCCTCTACTTTACCACATCAAAGCCCAGTTGCGCAAGGGAGGGAAGTGTGATAAAATGTGACCATCTGTTGGAAAGGACGCGGTAAAACGTGGCGAAGGGTGAAAAGTCCTTCAATCCCCCTTGGGCCCTGGTCATCATCATGCTGGCGGCCTTCTGGCCGGTGGGCCTGTACCTGCTGTGGCGCAAGCTGTGCGCCATGCAATCGGTGAACTCTCAAAAGCGCAACCGGCGCATGACCAACGGCGCGATAGCCATGGTGCTGCTGGGCCTTCTGACGGCCTACAGCTCCCGCCCGGCCACCGGCATCTTCCTGCTGGCCGGAGGCGCGGCGCTGTTGGCCTACGAATTCTATTTAAAGCGCCGGGACGCCAGGTTCCAGCGCTTCAAGGCCTACCTGGGCGACCGGCCCACCGCCTCTTTGGAGGATATCGCCAGCGCCATGGGCGTAAGCCCCTCCGCCTGCCAAAACACCCTGGAAGCCATGCTCCAGGAGGGGGTCCTGCCCAAGGGCGCTTACCTGGACGTGGGCCGGGGGCTGTACGTGCGCCATAGCCGTTACGCCCCCCAGGAGGCGCCGGATCCTGCCCCCCAGGCCGCTTCGGCGCCCAAGGATCAGCCCGGCGGCAAGGCGAAATCCGCCGGCCAGGCCGCTCAGGCCTCCGGGGCGGCCCAGCAGGGCGTCCCTTCCCCGGAAGAGATGGAATACCTGGACAAGCTGGCCCAATTGCGCCAGGTAAACCAGTCCATCCAAAGCGAAAAGGTGTCCGCCCAGATTGAGCGCATCCAGCATATCACCGGCAACATCTTCGACATCGTGGTGGAGCATCCGGAAAAGCGGGGGCAGATCCATACCTTCATGAATTACTACCTGCCCACCGCCCTGAAACTGCTGTGCGCCTACGCCCGGCTGGAAAAGCAGAAGGTGGCGGGCGAGAATATTCAAAATTCTAAGGAAGCCATTGAAAAGCTGCTGGATCAGTTGGTGTGGGCCTTTGAGCGACAGAACGACCAGATGTTCGCCGCCGACGCCATGGACATTCAGTCCGACATCAAGGTGATGCAGACCATGATGGCCCGGGACGGCCTGAGCCAGTCCGCCCTGGACGGCCGCCCCTTCGCCGCCGCAGCCCGCCGCCCAACCGGCGCATAATCCCCCGGCGAAGGGCGGGCGCTTTC
>DSLFC04102__coassemble_1084_pt1 | contig 18851 bp, 13 predicted proteins | sample DSLFC04102__metabat2_low_PE_004 | metagenome-assembled genome bin DSLFC04102
AGTTCGTCCAAAACTGCGCAACCCAGGGAGGCGGCCATGGCCCCAAATACTGCGCCGCGCCTGTTATGGGAAAGGGCTAGGACAATGAGCCCGGCCAGTACGGCGTACTCTGCCACATGGGCCGCCTTGCGGGTAAGGAACTGATAACTCTCGACGACGGACTCTTGGTGTGCAGGGGACAGGCTATCGAAATCCGGGGTGAAAATCTGAGCCACCACTCGGGCCACCCGTCCGCTGGTTTGACTGGAAAGATCGGCGTCCTGGGCGGACAAGGCATAAATTACGCACACATGAGCCGCTATCAGCGCCCACAGCGCCCATCGCGCTATTTTTTTGCCCACGCCAAAGCTCCTCCAAATTCCAGATGATGTATTTAGGCGCACCGAAGCTGGAAAAAGTTCACGGCAAATCCATAGCGGCCTCGGAATAGACATATTTTTTTGCAAAATTTGTATCTTTTTGGAATTTAAGTATGTAAATATAGAGAAAATTATGATATAATAGAGGCGTATCTAAAGCAGGCGCGGCCATTTCCTTGCCCAAAAGTAAAAACCCTGCAAAGCAAAAGCTCTGCCCAAAAACGCCAGCGTAGGTCTTGGCGCAAGGCATCAAGTCCCCAAGGCCAGGGGTGGGCGGAGGATGCGCTGTTACAGGGCTGCAAATTGGTAGGGGGAACTGTGCCGCTTGCCTGCAGCGCACAACATGACGTCAGGAGGTGCCATTATGGTTCGCATGAGGAAACTTCTATCGGTATTGATCGCCCTGTCCATGCTGCTCAGCTGCGCCCCGACCGTGCTGGCCGAGGCCGAGACCGTCACCATTACCATTCTGGAATCCAGCGACCTGCACGGCTCCATCGCGTCCTACGATTATGCGGTGGATGCTCCCACCGCCAACACAGGTTTGGCCCGGGTGGCCTCGGTGGTCAAAGCCGAGCGGGAAAAAGACCCGGACCTGCTGTTGCTGGACTGCGGCGATTCCATCCAGGCCAACATGATCTCCCTGTTTAACGGAGACGTGGTCCATCCCATGATCAACGCCATGAATTTCGTGGGGTACGACGTGTGGGAATTGGGCAACCACGAGTTCAATTACGACTTTGACATGCTGGAGCGGGCCATCTCCTTTTTCGAGGGCGATGTGCTCATCGCCAACGCCTACAACGCCGACGGAACCCGCTGGCAAAAGCCCTATTCCATCTTCGAGGTGAAGGGGGTCAAGGTAGGCATATTCGGCATTGACGCGCCCCACATCACCCAGTGGGAGGCCTCCGCGCCCAGCCACTATAACAACATGACCTTTACCACCCCCATGGAGGAGACCGGCAACATGGTGGCCGAGCTGCGGGACCAGGTGGACGTGCTCATCGGCCTGGTACACTATGGCCGGGACGGCGAGTACGGCACCCCCGGCATGTATGAGGTGGCCGACGCCTATCCCCAGGTGGATGCCTTTATGATCGGCCACGCCCACGAGGCTTTCGCCGAGATTCGGGAAAACGGTGTCGCCATCATGGAGCCCGGCGCCAACGGCTCCAACGTGTGCAAGCTGACCATTACCCTGCAAAAGGAAGACGGCAAGTTCACCGTGGTGGACAAAGTCCCCGAGCTCATCGACACCTCTGCCTATGAGGAGGACGCGGAACTGCTCAAGGCCATGAAGTACGTACACCAGGCCTCGGTGAAGGACGCCAACACCGTGGTGGGCTATGTGGCCGCCGACTTCCTGCCCTCCTTGGAGTGGAACGACCTGCCCGGCATTCCCACCGCCCAGGTGCAGGATACCGCCCTGGTGGACCTGATCAACGAAGTGCAGATGTACTATACCGGCGCCGACGTATCCCTGGCGGCGCTGTTCGACGCCGCCAGCGACCTGAAACAGGGCGACTACAAGAAAAAGGACGCGGTGAACGTCTACAAGTACGACAACACCCTGATGGCGGTGAAGGTCACAGGCGCACAACTCAAGGCCATCATGGAGGAGCACGCGGGCAACTACTTCAACCAGTACGTGCCCGGGGATGTGACCATCTCCTTCAATCCGGATATGCGCATGTACAACTACGACATGTTCGCCGGGGTGAATTACGAGATCGATATCTCCCAGCCCGCCGGACAGCGCATCGTCAACGTCACTTACCAGGGCGAACCCCTGGCGGATGACCAGGAGCTGGTGCTGGCGCTGAACAACTACCGCTACGGCGGCTTGGTAACGGCGGGCCTGTCGGACCCCGCCGGACTGGTGTTCGACTCCACCATCGATCTGGCCGATACTCCGGCGGTGCGGGATCTGATCTCGGTCTATGCCCAGGAGAAGGGCGAGCTGGTGCCCAACTGCGACAACAACTGGCGCATCGTCGGCGCCGACCTGGACGATCCCGACGCCCAGACCATCTATCAGATGGTGCGGGACGGCATCATCGCCATCCCCACCAGCGAGGATGGCCGTACCCCCAACGTGGCCAGCCTCAACGCCAACGACTTGCGGGCTCAAGGCCTGCTGGACCAGGCGGCGTAGTGGATAACATAGGCCCTTGGGGAGGGGCTCACGTTGGAATAAAAGAGCCGGGGAGGAGCGCATCCTCCCCGGCTTCGTGTCTTAAGACCCATGGAAAGGGGGGGACGGGAAGGAGGGGACTGGGCACCCCAGTGAGCCGGCCCCCCGCATCGATGACTTGGGGGCGCTTGGGTTCAGCGCGTAGGCGGCCGGGTTGCGCCACCATTGGGTTGGGGGAGTCGAAGCGAGAGATGGGCGTTCCGCATCGGAAACCTTGGATAAAATCCCCCGGATGCGCCGGCTGCCGCCCTTTGCGCCGGCACCGGCGTTTTCTAGAACGGACATGGGGTTTGTTGAAAAATGGGAGGAAATCAAGAATATGAAGGGGCGTATAGCGCGTTAGGCACTTTTTTTAGAAAAGAGACTGCAACTTTCTTTGCCTGTACTATAAAATTTTGCCATAAAAAAATCCCTTGGAGCAAAATGAAAAGTTAGGTTAATCACTAAAACCTGCTTGAAAAAAATTGTCCGGTGCGCTATATTGTCATAAACACCACGCGCCTATGCGAACGAAGTGAGGGCATTGCCTATGAAAGCGGTTAACATCAAGCTCAGCCTTGCTGAAAACGTCAAGTCCTTTGTAAACATTGTGAACCGCTATGCCTACGATGTGGATCTGCGGGCGGGCCGCCATGTGGTGGACGCCAAATCCATCCTGGGCATATTCAGCCTGGACTTGTCCAAACCTGTCACCCTGGAGATCTATGACGACAACTGCGATGACTTGCTGGAGGAGATCAAGTCCTTCGTGGTCAACTGAAGCCAGTGCTACCCCGGAGCCGTCCCGCTTTTGGCGGGGCGGCTTGTTTATGGCCGCCGGTTTTGTGAATATAACCATAAACTGCGATTTTGTTCATCCTTTGGGTAGTCAAAATTGTTTGGGTATGCTATAATATAAAAGTAAGTTCATTTTAGAGGAGGGCGCACATGAGCAAGAACATCAAGGCGGTGGTGGTCATCCTAGCATTGGCGTTGATTGGGGTGATCATTTGGGCCGTCGTCGGGCAGAGCAATCTGGGCAGTTTGCAGTCTTCCCTGGACCAGGTAAGCGGTCAGCTTACCGAGCAGCAGGCTTTGGTTGCGGAAAAGGAAGCCCAGTTGGCCGAAGTGCAGACCAGTCTGGAGCAGCAGCTGGATGAGGCCAACGCCCAGTTGGAAACCGCCCGGGCCCAGATCGGCGACGCCCAGGCTGAGCTGGAAGCCGCCCAGCAAAGCATCCAGGAAAAGGAGAGCCAGCTAACCCAGACCCAGGAGGAATTGACCGGCCTGCGGGACCAGCTGCGCCAGGCCGCCGAGCAGGCGGGAGTTCTGGATGAAATGACCGAGCAGATGAACCAGCTCAACGAAACCATCGCCCAGAACGAGGCGGAAATGGAACGGCTCAACCAGGAACTGGCGGACAAGGAGGAGCAGCTTCGCCAGGCTACTCAGCAAATGGAAGAAGCCCAGGAGCAGTCTGAGGCCGCGCTGAGCGCGGCCCAGGCCCAGGCTCAGGAGGCCCAGGCCCAGGCCGAGGAGGCCCGGGCCCAGGCCCAGGAGGCCCGGGCCCAGGCCCAGCAGGCCCAGGCCCAGGTTCAACAGCTCAGCGCCCAGCTGGAAACCGCCCAGGCCCAGCTCCAGCAGGCTCAGGATAGCGTGAGCGCCATCCAACTCCAGCTGGAGGAGAGCCAGGCCCAGACCCAACAGGCCCAGGACGATGCCAATCAGGCCCAAACCCAGATGGAGGAAACCATCGCCCAGAAGGAGCAGGATATTGCCCAACAGGCCCAGCAGATTCAGGCGCTGCAGGCGGAATTGACCCAGGCTCAAGCCGACCTGGAAGCGGCGATCAACGCGCTGGCGCCCACACCGGTTCCCGCCGATGCGCTGGATGTGGAGACCCAGGTTACCCCCGCCCCCGACGCTGAACCCACGCCCATCCCTGCGCCGGCCGCCTGATGCCTTACGCTCCTTGCCCATCCTCTCCCTCTGACTCATCGGGAGAGGAGTGTTATTTTTGGGGCGGGGCGCGAAGCGCCCCGCCCCACCCGCCGTCTCCCCTGGGCCGCCTTAGGCGGCCCAGGGGAGACGGCGGGTGGGGTATTGTTTCATGCTCCGGAATCGGCGGGGAGGCGATCGCCGCTCAGAAGTGGCGGAAGTTTTGTCCCCAAAGGAAATAATCCGTTCCACCGAAGACGGAGGGATACAACAGCCTGGCAAAGAGAAAAGGGCAAGCCCCTCCTGATGGACCCTTTGCCGGTATATCTTCCGAAGACGCTATTCCCCGCCCATTCCCTCCAGAAAACGGCGGATCTTCAATTTGGCCCGGTATAACTGGTTGCGGGGATACCCCTGTTCCGCTGCCTCCTGAACCGCTTGGTCCAAGTCCCGGCCCTCCAGCATGGCCGTCAATATTCGTGCCTCCGCAGACAGAGGGGCAGGCTCCGAGCGGGGGGAGGCGGGAGGAAGCTCCACCACCAGGGAATACTCTCCCTTTTCTACATTGGGGTTGGATTGAAGCTGCTCCAGCACCCGGGCCCAAGGGCCGGTGAGAATGACTTCGTACCGCTTAGAGATATCGCAGGCCACCGATAGGCGGCATTGGGGATAAGCCGCGCCTATCGCCTCCACCAACCCGATGACCCGGTGAGGGGATTCATAGAATACCGCCGCGTTCAGCCCGGTACGGCCGATTTGCTCCAGCTTGGCGGCCAAGTCCCCCTTCTCCCGGGGCAAAAAGCCATAAAAGCCGAAGGAGCGGGTATCGAAACCGCAGGCGGACAGGTGGGCGGTGAAAGCGCTGGGCCCGCATATAGGGGTTACCCGGATGCCCGCCTCAATGGCCTGGGCCACCAAAGGCACGCCGGGATCGGAGATGCCGGGGGTTCCCGCGTCGCAGGTGAGGCACACGGTCAGGTCTTCCTCTACCATTCGAGCCACCAGGCCAGGCGCCTTTTGGCCTTCCGTATGGCGGTTGAGGGAGACCAAAGGTTTTTTTAGGCCCAGGTGGTTGAGCAGCTTCATGGTGACCCGGGTATCCTCCGCGGCGATGAGGTGGCAGTCCGCCAACGCCTGGGCCATGCGGGGGCTTAGGTCGTTCAGATTGCCGATGGGCGTAGCCACCACGTACAATTCAGCCATGGCTATCCTCCAATAGAAAGTACAGTTCGCCGTCCTGCTGGAAGGTCGAGGCTATGTGATGGGCTGGGGGCATGTGCGCCTGTAGCCAGGCGGAATACTGTTGCGCCATGCCTACCTGACGGCCGCCCAGGGTACGGGTGGGGAAGGTAACCAGTTTCCACCGGGCCGGAGCCGAGGCCAGCAGGGCGGCTCCCGCGCCCCGGCGCTGGCGCTCCAGCACGGGCAACAGCTTCATCATCAGGCACAGGGTGGCGGAGGGAAGGTCCGGGCCGCTGAGCAGATCGGCTTGCCGGCAACCCACATCCCAGCCCATGACGCCGGCCCACCGGTTTACCAGGGCCACCGCGCCGCCGTGGACGTCCAGCCCCAGGGCGCTTATCCCCAGTTCACCCAGGCAGAGGGGGTTGAGGCCGCAGGCTAGGTCCAGCACCAGCTCCGGTTGACCGGTGCAGGCAAAGATCCGGCGATAGGCTTCCCGCCAACCGGGCCGTTCCCGGGTGGAGGCATGGAGCCTCAGGGCCCCGTCCAGGTCCTTTCGGGCCAGGCACTCGCCTGCGGCCCGCAGCTGTTCCGGCGTCATGAAAGCCCCGGCGAGCTGATGCAGCGCCGAGCGGGCAGCCTTGTCCGCCTCCTTGAGGCTGGAGTAACGGGACAAAGATTGCAGGAAGACCCGCTCCAGCGCCTGGGGGCATATCTCTCGATAATTTTTGCTGTTCAACAGCCGGGCAAAAGCGGCTTTTTCTCTTTCATCCATAGGAGCAGTATACCACAAAGGCGCGCTCCGCGCCAGCCCCCCGGCAGGCAGGAGGACGGGGCCCCTCCTGCCCGCCGGGAGCCGTGGAGCGGGCCGGGAGGTCCATCGTCGGGCGGACCTATGGGGGCCGGGGAAGCCGTAGCTGGGAACTTAAAAGTAAGCGACAAAGTAGGTTTAAAAGCGTCTGGCTGCTCCCAAAGAGGCGCTCTGTCTGCCATGGCCTCCGGTAGGTTTTACAGATACTTAGCCCTGCATCGGATAGAATTGTGGCTAGCGCAATCCAACGGACATATTCCGGCGTACTGGGCCTGGACTGGTTCTGCCTCTTTCCAGATTTTTACCGTGAGCGCTGTACAGCCGCGTCCCGCGTCTCCTGGGACAGCAACGTTCCCGCCAGCCGTATCCCATAGACCTTGCGCCGGTATCGGAAATAGCCGTGGACGCTGAAGGATTCCTGGGCAAACAGGGCCTATCCATTCGTTGGTCGCGTTGGGGAGGGGTGAACTGCTTGACTAGGGAAGGCGGGAGGCGGAAAGTAAATCCAGCGCCCCGCTTCAGCGTATACGCCCTGTGGGAGCCCTTGGCGTAAGCGCGGTCCGCCAGATAACAGCGTCCGTGGCCCGAGGAAAAATGGCGCACCGGTTCCGGGGTGTGCAGGTCGAAAAGGAAAAGCTGATCCTACCGCAATTTTCGTACAAGGACATTTCTTTTCTTTAATAAAATTGTCCCCGCATAAATTTCCAGCTATGGGACCATCCCATCGGGTACGGCGGCGCTGCCGTCAAGAGAGGCTCTAGAGCGCGGGGTTGCCCGACCGGAAAAGCTGCCTTGTCCGCCAGCCAGAGGGATAACGCCCCCTGTAGCCATGGGACGGCTTTGTCCCCGCGGTGGGTGGAGGATAAAAAAGCCGCGCCCCCATGGAATGGAGCGGCGGGGGCATCCGGAAAAAAAGGGGGCGGCCGCCCCGGCGATCAACTGCGGGACGGCCGCTCCTTTCAGGGAACCAACTTGCTGGAAAGCCCGGAAGGGCAAGGATTACTGGGCTTCAAACACGGCGCTTACGGTGGCGCTCACCGTCAGGGTACCTATATCCACCAGGGTGCTGCCGCTTTCGTCGGCAACGGCATAGTTCTCCACGCCGCCGTAATTGTAGCCGTAGGTATCGGACTCGTTGAGCTCCTTGAGCTGGGTAATGGACATACCGGCGGCTTGGGCAATGGACTGGGCGTGGGCTTGAGCATTCTGCACCGCAATGGCCAGCGCCTGGTTATAGGCTTCCTCGCTGTTGGAAGCGGAGAGGGAAATGCCGCTGATCTGGTTGGCGCCTGCCGACACGGCGCTGTCGATGACCGCGCCCAGCTGGTTGGTATCCCGGACCACTACGGTGAGGCGATGGGACACCACATAGCCGGAAATCCGTTCCTCATCGCTGCTGTAATCGATCTGGGTATACATATCGATGCTGGAGGTGGACACATCGGAAGGGTCCACGCCGGCTTGGACGAGGGCTTGACGCACCTGGCTCAGGGTCTCGTTGACCTGGGTAAGGGCCTGGCCGGCATCAGCGTTGGTGGCGCTCACGCCCAAATATACGCTGGCAGTATCCGGCGTCAGCGACACTTGACCGGTGCCAGTGGCGGAGATATCCGTATCCGCCAGGGCGGCAGTGCAAAATCCGAGGGTCAGAACCGCGGCAAAGAGCATAATTCCCAGTTTTTTCATGATAAAATCCCTCCTTTTAAGGAAAATAGGGTATAAAAATGGGGCTGTACAGTGGGAACAGCCCCACTTATACGCATTTTTGCGCTTATTTGCGCTTGCGTCCCTTGCGATGACGCACGCCCGCCACAATGGCCCATACCACCACCAATATGGGGATGAGCACCACCAACACGGGGGCGGCGATGGCCAACACCACGGCGGCGTCCTGAAGGAAGCCGTTGAGCCAGTTGACGGAATCGTAGAAGGCGGTCTTGACCCGTTCGCCCAGACTATCGCCGGTGGAGCGAACCTGGTCCCTGACCTTCACTTCCCGCAGCGTGACGTAAACGGTGGAAAGCTGGGCTTGACTGGACCAACTCTTCAGCTGGCCCTCCAGGCTGTCGATCTCCTGCTGCACTTCGGTACGCTTGTCTTCCAGCAGCAGCATATCCTCCAAGCTGGCGGAACCCAGCAGCTGGTTGAGCCGTTCCATCTGCACCCGATAGCTCTCCAGGCGCGTTTCTACGTCGTAGTAGCGGTCGGAGATATCCTGAGCGCTCTCGCTCTTATAGGTCACGGTGCAAACCGCGTCCAGGGAGGTGAGGAAGTCGTCCAGGCTCTCGGACGAAACTCGGATGGACAGCTCGGCCGCTCTGCCCTGGCCGCCCTCCTCAAAGGATTGCCCATCCACCGTGGATTGCTCGAAATAGCCCTGATACTCGGTGACCAGGTTCTGGATATAGCTCAGGCTCTGGTCAAAGCTGGAGCTCTCCAAGGTGCGCTCGGCGGTGCGCAGCACCACCTGTTCGCCCTGGACCTCCTCCACGGCGGCGGTCTGCTCCTGAGAAACGGCCGCCTCGTCGATAAACACGGCGTCGTTTACAGCGTCCTGGCCGCTGGTCACCGCCCCGTCGGTTTCCATGCGCATCTGCGCCGGAATGGCCTGCCCGCTGCCCGCAGTCGCCATCCGGGTTCCCGCATAATAGTTGGGCATGGTGGAATCTACGTAACTGGGCTCCCTGGGCAACGTGATGGGGGCGGCGCCGTCGCCCATGCGGTAGGCAAAAGTGCCGCCTACCAGCAGGACCAGCGCCGCGGCGATGCCGCCGGTCCAGCGCCGGAAAACCGCGCCCCTGCTGGAGGCCTTCCGCTCTTTGGACGCGGCCTCGGCCCGCACCGCTTTGCGCCAGGCGGCCTGCGCCTCCAGGGGGACGGACAACCCCTCGTCCATCTCGGCGCACATGGTCAAGAGGCGCGTCATGCTCTCCAGGCACTCGCCGCAAGACGGACAGTTGGCCGCGTGCCGGTGCATCTCCTGGCGCGTGGCTTGGTCCAGCTCGCTGTCCAGGTATGAATCCAGATGCTCCGTGAAGAATTTACAGTCAATTTGACCTGTCATGCGCTCCCCTCCTTCCTAACAATTTAGACTGGATAACGGCCGAAAAGTTCCGGTTGCCGCATCAATACTTCCCGGAGCTTTTCCCGGCCCCTACTGATGCGGGATTTGATGGTGCCCACATTGGCCTCCAGGATCTTGGCGATTTCGTCGTAGCTGAAGCCCTGCACATCCCTGAGCACGATGGCGGCGCGCATGTCCTCGGGCAAGCCCGCGATGGCCCGCTCCAGCATACGCCGTTGCTCCGCGGCGATGGAATGGCGCTCGGGGCTATCGGTTTCGTCGGCGGGGGCCCAACCGGCATCCAAAAGCTGATCCAAGGAGGAGGCGGTGCGCACCTTGCGCCGCCTCAGCTCGTCCAGACAAGTGTTCATGGTTACCCGATACACCCAAGTAGCAAAGGAGGACTGGCCCTTAAAGCCGCTCATGGCCCGGTAGACCCGCAGCATGGCTTCCTGGAGGCAATCCTGAGCATCCTCCCGATTGCCGCACATGCGCAGCGCCACGGCGTACATACGGCCCTCGTGCTGGCGCATCAATTGTTCGAAGGCGGCTGCCTCTCCGCGCGCGGCTTGATGGATCAAGCGCTGCTCGTCGGTGTTCTGCACATCCTTCACCTCTCTTCCACCTGCTATTATACGCCATTTCCCCTCTCCAGCGCAATGGCGGCGGAACGATTGTGCCGGCAATCCCTTCCAACGGGGCCAACAGATCAGCCAAACCCGCCGGTTTATGCCGCTTTCTTCCTTTTTGACGCAAAAATTTCCGTCAGGTTGCATGTTTTGCCTGGCGAGAAAAAAATTTGCGGGGCATCTTGATTTTTTCCCGAAAATGCCTTACAATAGTATTCGCATCGTGCCGGAATGATGGAATGGCAGACGTGACGGACTCAAAATCCGTTGGTGGCGACACCGTGTGGGTTCAAGTCCCACTTCCGGCACCAAGGCCCGCCCTCAGAAAGGGCGGGCTTTTTCCTGTCCATTCCCGATTTGATTGAACTTTTCATCCTTGTATGCATGTTTCATGTCGGGCCGCTATGGGCTGGTTCATCGGCGTGCTGAAAAAGCAGAAGGATCTGATCACAGCGTTTGCCCCTTCCCTGTGGGGGAGCCTTGCGGGATGGGGCTATGGGGTGAAGGCGGAAGCGGTTAGGCGCTTTGGAGGAAAAGCCGGGGGCTGGCGGAGCGGAAGGGGCCTGCGGTTGAAGTGGGGTTTGGCGGGGGAGCGGAAAGGCCCCGCGGTTGAAGCGGGGTTTGGCGGGGGAGCGGAAAGGCCCCGCGGTTGAGCGGGGCCTTGGCGGACGGGAATGCAAGGGAAATTTTCCTTACGGCACGCCCTTGATGTAGGGGGCCGGGTTCAGGGAGCCGCGGTTGGACTGGGTATCAATGATGTCGAACAGCTCGGCGTAGCGGGCGTCGCTGGGGCTGTGCAGGATGGGCTGGCAATTGTTCTCGTCATCTTTGCCATAGGTGCCGCTGGGAGAAATGGGGTAGATGGTGGGCACCTGGGCTTCCACATAGCCGGTAGCGGGATCCCACAGCAAGGTCTGTTGGGCGATAAAGTTCAGGTACTTGAACTTGGGCCCGGAGCTGCCCACGGAGCCCAGGCTATAATAGATGTACGTGCCGTCATACACCTCAATGCCGCTGGGCACATGGGGATGATGGCCCAGCACCAGGTCGGCGCCCGCCTGTACCGCAGCCCTGGCCTGGGTGATCTGGCTGGAGCGCACGGCGTAGGTGTGCTCCTTCACGTCGCAGAAGTGGAAGGACACCACCAGGATATCGCAGGTGGCCTTGGCCTTTTTCACCTTGGAACGGATGGTGGAGGCGCTGGTGGGAGTCTGGAAGCCGATAAAGCCGATCTTGGCGCCCTTGACGGTGGTATAGCTGGTGTTCTTCATGGAGTCATCGCTGATGGTAATGCCCGCGGAGGAGAGGATGTTGCGGGTTGGGGACTTGGTGTTGTAATCGTAGATATGGTTGTTGACGATATTCACCACTTCCACGCTGCCCTCGGTAAGGATATTTACGTACTCGGGTTTGCCGTAGAAGTTGAATTCCCGGTCGGGCTTGCGGGGGGTACCGCCGCCCTTCAGGGGGCCTTCCAGGTTGAGGATGGTCAGATCGTCCTTGGAGAACACCTTTTTGAGGTTCTTAAACACATAGCCGTAATCCGGGGAGCCGGACTGGCTGATCATCTGCTCGAAGCGCTTGTCGGTCTTCTTGCCCTTGTCGCCGCCCAACACGATGTCGCCGCCCAGGGAGAGGACGATGGGCACCATGTCGGATTTATCACGGCAGATCACCGAGATCTGGGCGCTCTTGCGGCCCTTATCGGCGGTGGCGGTGATGGTGCAAGAGCCGTTGGACACGGCGGTAATCTGGCCGTTTTCATCCACGGTGGCCACGCTGGGATCGGAGCTGGACCAGCTTACCTGCTGGAAAGAAGCGTTGGTGGGCTTGACGGTGGCCTTGATGGTGGTGGTGCGGTCGCTGGAGCTGGAGGGGTCCAGTACCACCTGATCGCTGGGGGCGAGCTTCAGGGAGGTGGCCTTGACCTCCTTTACCGTCACCTTGCAGGCCACGCTGAGCACCTTGTTGGCCCCCTGGATGGAGGCGCGGATGCGGACCTTGCCCGCGCCCACCGCCTGCACCAGGCCGTTTTCATTCACGGTGGCGATACTCTCGTCATCGCTGGTCCAGCTCACCTTTTCGGTAAGGCTGGACAGCGCCGGGTTGGTGCTCACCGACAGCTGTAGGGTGTTGGCGGCGTTGGGCTTGATGGTGATGGTGGCGCTGGCCTTGCTCATCTTGAGGGAGCGGGGGTATACGGGCGTCACCGGCTCCGCCAGGGCGGTGGAGGCCAGGGCCAGCAACAGGGCCAGGACCAGGGAAAGGACGCGGGAAAGCCGATGGTTCATGGAAATCCTCCTCCTTGGAATCAATACATTATCCCACAGCGCCTACGAAGGGGGGCGCTAGGAGATGGTGACCGTAGACATGGCCTGGATGCGGGAAAGCACCGCCTGGCCCTCCTGCCCGGTGAGGATGGCGGGCTGCCAGTCGTTCACCGGAGCGCCCAGGTCGCCGAAATCGTCGGTGGCCGGGTATAGCTGGGTGGATGTGGTGGTGGTGCAGGGGATCACCTGAATGCCCGCGTCGGCCAGATAGCCGGTGTCGTCCACCTGGAAGGTCCACTGGAAGATCATGGAATCGGTGAGGGGGCGGCCGCCGGAGGACTTGTGCTTGATGCCCACCACGAAGTTGCTCAAGTCGTACACGATATACTTGCGCCGGTAGCGCTCGATGCCGGCTGGCACGTGGCGATGGCTGCCCAGCACCAAATCCGCCCCGGCCTGGATGGCCGCCTGGGCCATTTTCCGGTCGCTGGCGAAAATCTTGGAAGCCCATTCGGTGGTATCGCACCAGTGGAAGGAGACCACCACGATGTCGCAGCGCTTTTTCAGCGCCTTTACCCGGGCCCGCATGGACGCTTCCGGGGTAGGGGTTTGGAATCCGGCGAAGCCCACTTTCACGGTGATGCCGTTTTTGCTGAGGGTGACGATGCCGTCCTCGCTGAAGCCGCTGAACTTGATACCCGCGCTGTTCAGGGCGGCCTTGGTGTCGTTATAGCCGCCCACGCCTACGTCCTTGGAGTGGTTGTTGGCCAGGTTGCACACATCGATCCCCGCCTGCTTGAGGATGTAGGCATAGGAGGGATCGCCCACCAGGGTATGGGTCTTGTCCTTATAGCTGGTGCGGGTGGTCAGGGCGCATTCCAGGTTGGCGATGGTCAAATCGTCGGCGTGGAATACCTGCTGCACATTTTTGAAGGGATAGCTGGTGCCATAGGTGCTCAGCAACTGGGCGAAGGTGTCCCGGGTGGAGCGGTTCAGGGCGCTGGTCACGGCGGGGTCGCCCCCCATGATCACGTCGCCCACCGCCGACAGGGTGAAGGTGGCGTACTGGTTGACCACCTTTACCTGGCACACCGCCTTCTTGCTCCCCACCTTGGCGGTGATGGTGGCGGTGCCCGAGCCCACGGCGGTGAGCACGCCGTTCTGGTCCACCGTCACGGCGGAGGGCTTGCTGCTGGACCAGGTCACCTCCTGGACGGTGGCGTTGGCCGGCTTGATGGTGGCGGTGAGTTGGTCGTAGGTTTCCCCCTTTTCCAGGGCGATGGTGGTGCAATTGAGTTTGACCGAATTGACCTTTACTTTTTTAACCGTCACCTTGCGCCGGGCGGTGGCACCCGTGACCAGGTCGGTGGCCCGCACATAGGCGGTGCCCGGCTCCAGGGCGGTGAGCAGCCCGTTGGCGTCCACCGAAACCACGCCCTCGCCCTGCTCCACGGTCCACCGGATGACGGGTTCGCCCTGGGCGTTTTGGACCCGGGCGGTGAGCTGGCGGGTAGCTCCGTCGTTGATGGATACGGTGCTGGGCAGAATGGTCACCTTGGCGGCGGCTTTAGGGGTCAGGGAGAAGGGAAGGACCACCTGGGCCTTCGCCGGAAGCGCCCATAGCGTAAGCGCAAGCAGCAGCGCCAGGATGGGTATCTTTTTCATGATCGGCCTCCTTGACAAATCTATCCATAGTTGAGTATATCGGCAATGGGTTTTTCTGTCAAGAGAGAAGAAGGTGCGGTTTACCATAAAATTAGTAGGAAATATGGGGCAAAAGGAGCCTGCGAATAAACTTATCAAGATATTGCTCGACAAAAAGGGGCCTGTGCTGATACAATGATAGGCCATAGACGAGGGGCGGTGAAAGGGGCCATGGAGTTTATCGCCAGCGCGGCCTTTGGGCTGGAGGGACTGGTGAAGCGGGATTTGCAGCGGCTGGGTGTCCAGGGGATCAAGCCCCTGGAGCAAGGCGGCGTGGCCTTTGAGGGCGATCTGGCCCAGGCGTTCGCGGCCAATTTGTGGCTGCGCACAGCCGACCGGGTGCTGCTGGTGATGGCCCGGCAGCCGGTACGCAGCTTTGAGGCGCTGTTCCAGTGCGTCCGGGCGGTGGCCTGGGAGGACATTCTGCCCAAGGACGCCCAGGTGCCAGTGTGCGCCCAGTGCGCCCGCTCCCAGCTGATGAGCCCGTCGGACTGCCAGTCCATCGCGAAAAAGGCGCTGGCGGAGCGGATGAAAGCGACCTACGGCTACCAGCGAATGCCGGAAACCGGGGCGGTGCATCAGGTGGAGGTGATGCTCCACGGGGACATCGCCACCATCGCCTTGAATACCTCGGGCCCGGCGCTGAGCCGGCGGGGCTACCGCACCTGGAACGGCGAAGCGCCCCTGCGGGAGACCTTGGCCGCCGCTCTGGCGCTGTGCTGTCCCTGGCGGCCCCAGATGCCCCTGTACGATCCCTGCTGCGGCACCGGCACGCTGCTCATCGAGGCGGCCTACATCGCTCTGGACCGGGCGCCGGGGCTCACCCGCAGCTTTCACATGGAGGATTGGCCCAGTGCGCCGCGCCAGGCCATGGCGGACTGCCGCCGCCAGGCCCAGGAACGGTACCGGGCCGGGTGGGAGCGGCCCCTGGCGGTGGCGGGTTCGGACATCGACCCCCAGGCGCTGGAGCTGGCCCGCCGGCACCTGGGCCAGGCCGGGCTGGCGGGACGGGTTCGCCTGGAATGCCTGGACCTGCGCCAGGTCCGCCTGCCGGAGGAGGCGGGGGCGCTGCTCACCAATCCGCCCTACGGCCAGCGCTTGGGCGATCTCCGGGCCGCCCGGGCGGTGGCGCGGCAGCTGGGGTTGCTGCAAGAGCGCACCCCCGGCTGGAGCCTGAGCGCCATCACCGCCGATCCGGGCTTTGAGCGGGCCCTGGGCCGCAGGGGAGACAAGCGCCGCCGGTTTTACAACGGACGGCTGGAATGCGAACTGATTACCTATTACCCAACCGACCAAAGGGGGAAATCCACATGATTGCACGGGCCATCTTCAACAAATCTCCGTTGCCGCCCAACCGTTTCGCCCCGCTGCCCCTGGGAGCCGTGCAGCCCCAGGGCTGGTTGGACGCCCAAATTCAGGGCCAGGCGGAGGCGCTGGAACGGGACCTGGCCCTCCGCTTTCCCGGCGTGGCGGGGGACAGCGCCTGGCTGGGCGGGAGCCTGGACGACGGGGAGCGGGCGCCGGAGGCCCTGGCTTCCCTGACGGTGATTGCCTATACCAGCGGACGGGAAGCGCTCAAGGAAGTGGTGGCCCGGTTCGTAAGCTGGGCGGTAGCCAGCCAGACTGCTCAGGGAGATTTTGGGCCCGCCGGCTGCGGCTGGTGGCCCAAGATGCTGATGCTGCGGGTAATGCGCCAGTATTTCATGGCCACCGGAGACAAGGAACCCCTGAAGACCATGGACCGGTTTTTCCGCTTTCAATTGGAGACGCTGCCAACCCAGCCCTTGACCGGCAAGGCTTGCGCCCGGGCGGCGGAGAACATGCTGTGCGCCCTGTGGCTGTACAACCTGACCGAGCAAAAGCACCTGCTCAGGTTGTGCGAGTTGCTGGCCGCCCAAACCCTGGACTGGACAGACGAGATGCACATCTTTCCCCACATCCGGGACATGGCCCGGCAGCGGCCCTGGGGCGCGCTGCGTGAGGGCCTGGTCCGGGAAGGTGAACTGAACGGGCTCAACCAGCGGGTGAGCGGCCGGGACTATCACCTGACCCAGGCGGTGGACGTGGCCTTTGGCCTGAAGACCCCCGGGGTGATCAATCTGTTCAAGAGCGGCTTTAAAGAGGTTTCCGCCCTGCGTACAGCCTGGCCCAAGTATATGAAGCAGCACGGGGTGGCGCTGTCCATGTTTACCGGCGACGACCACCTGGCCGGGGCGGACCCGGCCAGGGGCGTCAATCTGTGCGCCGTGGCGGAGACCCTCCAATCCCTTATGGCGCTAATGGCCATGGGAGAGGAACAGGACCGGCAGTTGGGCGATCTGTTCGAGAAGATTGCCCTCAACGCACCCCTAGCCGCTTGGGACAGGGAGGGACGGACCCGGCAGGCCCTGCTTCAGGTAAACCAGTTAAGCGCTACGCCGGGCCCCCACGGCTTTTATAACGCCCCGGAGGGTGCGTTGCCCTTCCGGGTCCGGCCCCTGGACCTGGCGGATCAGGCCCTGGCGGCTTACGCCTCGGGACTGTGCTATGCCACCAGCGACGGCGGCCTGGGCCTGATGGGCTATGCGCCCTGCTCGGTGCACTTCGTGGCGGGGGGCGAGCGGGTACGCCTCACCGTGGAGGGGGGCTATCCCTTCTCCGGCAAGGTTCTGGTGCGGGTGGAGACCCGGGCCGCCACCGATTTCCCGGTATACCTGCGGATACCCGGATGGGCGGGCCAGGTGATGCTCAAGCTGCCTGACGGGGAATGGATGCAGATGCAGGGCGGGGAAACCGCCTGTGTGCGCCGCCGGTGGGCTGGAGAGGCAGCCATCGAGATGGACCTGAACCTGCAGCCCCGGATAAGCCGCTGGTTCCATCAGTCCGCCGCGGTGGAGCTGGGGCCGTTGCTGATGGCCTTGGACCTAGACAAGGAGCAAACGTGGAACTGGGCCCTGGACCTGGGGCAGCCCATGAAGACGGTACTGGACCCGGGGCAGGGCAAGCGCCCCAAAGAGGAAGAGAGTTTGAGCCGGGTGCTGGTGAAGGCCGCCCCCGTTCAGGCATGGACCCGGGAGGGCGAGGATTGTGCGCCGCCGCCCATCGCGCCGCAGGTGGGAGGGGAGGAGCGGGTGCTCACCTTGACCCCCTTTGGCGCCACCGGCCGGCGCGTGGCCCAATTCCCGGTGCTACGGGAGGAGGAGCGCTAGGGCGGCGAAATCTTCTGTACATCAGGCCGCCGTGGCGGCGCAAAGGGGTAGAGTATGCTGGACAGACGGCTCTTTCACTGGGAAAACGAGTTCTCCCGCAGGGTGCTGCGCCTGGCGGTACCCATCGTCATCCAAAGCCTGGTTGTGGCGCTGATGTACGTGGTGGACAACTGGATGATCGGCCAGCTGGGGGACATCAAGCTGGGCGGCGTGACTCAGGCTAACCGGATCACTTTCTTAATGCAGGTGACCATGTTCGGGGTGGTTAGCGGCGCGTCGGTGCTCACCGCCCAGTATTGGGGCGTGCGGGACGTAAAGAGCATCCACCGCACCCTGGGCCTGGGCACGGTTACGGCCATGGTGGTTTCACTGCTGTTTGCCTTGCCCAGCATCCTGTGCCCCCAGTTGCTCATCGGGCTTTTGGTCCAGGAGCCGGAAGTGGTTCAGGCGGGCGTGGCCTATTTGCGGGTGATTGGGTTCGCCTACCTGGTGCAGGGGTTCAGCCAGGTCCACGGGGCGGTGCTCAAATCCACCGAGCAGGTCAAGCTGCCCTCGGTGGCCTCCGCCGCGGCTATCCTGTGCAATACCCTCTTTAACTACTTGTTGATTTTCGGTAGATGGGGTTTTCCCCGGCTGGAAGAGACGGGGGGCGCCATCGCCACCCTGATGGGCTCCTGTCTGGAATTGGCCATCCTGCTGGGCTTCAGCTACCGCTACCGCCTGCCCAACGCGGCGCGGATCAGGGACATGGCCTTTACCCGGCAGGAGGCTGCGGGTTACTTTAAAGTGGTGCTGCCCACCGTCCTTAACGAGGGGTTCTGGTCCCTGGGCATGGTGATGTACTCCGCCGCTTACGGGCGGATGGGCGCCACCACCCTGGCGGCGGTGAGCATCTACAACAGCGTGGAACAATTGGCTTCCGTGGTGCTGCGGGGCGCTACCCACGCATGCGCCGTGATGGTGGGTATCGCCATCGGCGCGGGCAAGAAGGAGTACGCCAGCCTGACCGCCCGGCGGATGCTGGTGGCGGGGGTGGGTACCGGCATCGTGATAGGAGCGGTGGTGCTGTGCATCAGCGGGCCCATCGCCAACATGTTCGGCAACGTATCTCAGCAGGCCAGGGATAGCGCCTACAGGCTGGTGAACACCTACGCCGGCTTCTTGTGGCTCCAGGCGGCGGCCACCCTGCTCATCGTGGGCATCCTGCGGGCCGGTGGCGATGTGCGCTTTGCCCTGGTCATCGACGTGGCGCCGGTATGGCTGGTGGGCATTCCCCTGGTATTCGCCTTCGGTCCCGGCGCGGGCTGGCCCATCCAGTACGTGTACATGCTCACCCGCATTGAGGAACTGCTCAAGAGCGGCATTGCGCTGCTCAGATTCCGGTCGGGAAAATGGATTCATCAATTGGTGGGGAACTGACTTCCTCCCGCCTAAGGCCGATGGTAGAGCGTGCCGCAAAAGTTGCTTTCCGCAACACGCCCGCAGAGATAAGCCCGCTGCCCCCGGCGGCGGGCTTATCTCTGTTCCCAG
>DSLFC04102__coassemble_1097_pt1 | contig 18640 bp, 18 predicted proteins | sample DSLFC04102__metabat2_low_PE_004 | metagenome-assembled genome bin DSLFC04102
GGGGGTATCCTGGGGGGATAGCGTTCCGGCGTCCATTTTGTAGACCCGGTCGCACAGCGCCTGAATATCTTCCCGGCTGTGGCTGGCCAGCAATATGGTTTTGCCTTGGGCCTTAAAATCCAAAAAGAGCCTGCGCATATCCTCCACCCCTTGATTGTCCAGCCCGTTCATGGGCTCGTCCAGCAGGAGCAGTTCCGGGTCCTCCATGACGGCCTGGGCGATGCCCAGGCGCTGGCGCATCCCCATGGAATATTTGCTCACCCATTTGCGGCTGCCGGGGTCCAAGCCCACCAGTTCCATCACCTAGCGTATGCGCTGGCCGCTGACGCCGCCGTTTATGCCGGCCAGGATTTGCAGGTTGCGGTAGCCGGAATAGTAGGGCAAAAAGCCCGGCGCCTCGATGATGAGCCCTACGCCCTCCGGCGTCCGCCCGCTCTTGACCGCCTTGCCCCAAACCCGTATCTCCCCGCCGGACAGGGGAATAAAGCCGCAAATGGCCTTCAGCAGCATGGTCTTGCCCGACCCATTCCGGCCCACAATGCCGTGGATGAGCCCTTTTTCAAAGGATACGCTGATCCGGTTCAGCACGGTTTTATCGCCGTATCGTTTGACTACGTCGATGCACTGGATCATAGAAGCGCCCTCCAGAATGGTTCTATGGCGCGCCCCGGGACAGTTCGCTGCGGCGTCCTATCCCCAAGGCCGCCGCCAGGTTGACGAAAAAGCTGCCCCACAGGACGCTCATGGCCAGCGCCGGCCGGGGATAATATGGGTGGTTGCCCGTGTTCAGCAGGGGAAGCCTGCCCAGGGAGGCCACGGACAGCACATAATACCGTACGTCCACGCCGAAATCCATCACCATGTCCAGGAGCAGCATGAGGATGGCGGCCAACAGGCCCGCCTTGCTCCGGGTAACCAGGTTGATGTTGAACATGACCAGGGCGCACACGGTATAGCCGCCCCAGCACAGCGCCATGCTCAGGGCAAAGCAGCGGCGAACCGACCACAGCCTCATGAAATCCCGGCTGAACGGCATGTGGATCCCGTAGCCGTCCGCCATGCTGGTCCTGGCCAAGGTGTTGATAGCCCGTCCCCACCCCCTGCCGTAGTCCAGGCAGTCCCACAGCATCAGGTGCTGCATCGCCAGCAAAGCCAGCAGAAAAATGCCCGCCGCCGCCAGCACCCACAGCAGCTGCCCCACCAGCCAGGGCATCTTTCGCGCACGGGCCAGCACGTACTGCTGCGCCTGATCGTAAAAGGGCGCGTCGCTCAGTATCAGCATCAGGCCGATCCCGGCGATGAGGTAGAACTGGGCGGAGGCGATTAAGTTGCTCATCAGCCCGAAGGCGTTGATGGTTTCCTCATAGTCCAGCAGAAATTCCCTGAGATTTCGGTAATAATCCTTCATCCGGAAAAACAGCAGCGCCAGCACCACGGCGCTCTTGGGGGTGAAGGCCAGCTTGCTCAGGCTGTACCCGCAGGCGCGCAGGCACCGCTTTACGTCAGCCATGCTCCAGCCTCCTTCCAACGCCCGCCCGGAACAGCGCCGCAAACAGCGCCATGCCCCCGCCGAATACCGCCAGCCCGACGCCCAGGTTGGGCCAGAAGTCCAGCCCGGCCAGCCCCTCCGACAGCGCCACCTGGCTCACCCATTTCGGGACCGCCGGAAAGCTCCACGTGATTTCTGCACACAGGCGGGCCAGCAGCATGGGGGACGCCAGGGCGATATAGGGATTGGGCGCAAAGCTGGAGACGGCCAGCCCTACCAGGGCGAAAAAGCCGCCGGCCAGCGCCCGCAGGGCCATCAGTCCCCCCACGTAAAGGCTCCAATGGGCCTGCCGCAGGATATCGGAAAAACCGGCCATGTATTGATAGTCGTACAGGATGGCCTCTTGGGTCAGGCTGCCCACCGGAAGCAGGGCCAGGAAAGACAGCGCCAGCCCCGCCGCTTCCACCAGCGCCCCCGACAGGGCGCAGGCCAAGCACCGGGAGCGAAGGTACCGCTCCCTTCCCGCCCGGGCAATTTGCAGCCAGGCGTAGCCGCTGCGCCAATCGGTGCAAAAGCTGGCCCCCATGGGCAGCGCCGCCAGCACCGGGGCGGCCCAATTCAGGTAGTTGAACGAAAGTCCCCAGTCAAACAGCGTGACTGTGCTGGAGGTGGTGCCGAAAAAGGGGACCTGGGAGAGATAGTACTGCGCGAAATTCGCGGCCACGGCCACCAAAAACCAGATTCCAAACATGCGCTTGACGTCCGGCTAGGTCATGGGCAGCGCCCCTTTCCCCGTCCCATTACAGCACCCGCCCGTTGATGGCGTTTACGTACACCGGCTCCAGGTATTCGTCCCCGCTCATATCCGGGTAAAAGCTCCACACCGGCCGCAGGACGAATTCGCCGTAGGTCTTGGCCGGAACCGCCAGGTATTCATAGCCGATGTAGACGATGGTCACCGGCTGGTTTAGAATCAACCGCTCGTAATAGCCGTAGAGGGAATCCAGCGCCTGCTCCATGGGCATGGATTCCTTGTAATCCTCAGGACTGGTGCGCTCCAGGATTTCGTACAGGGTGGCGTTGACGCCGGTCTCAAACCAGATCACGCCGTGCTCCGGAACCACGTAGAACAGGCCGCTGCTCCCCAGGCTGTAGTCGCTGAAGGAATTGATGCTGGTGGGCACCTGGTTGCAGATCAATCCGTCGTAGGCAAACATCACCTCAAAAAAATATCCCTCCGCAGGCGGCTGAGGCGTTTCCTCCCGGGGCGTCCACAGCCCATAGGGCTCAAACAGGGCCCGCTGCTCCTCCTGCCGCCGCTGGTCTTCCGCCTGGAGCCTGGCCGTATCCATGGCGGTATAATCCACCAGCATGGGCTCCAGGCCCACGTCCCGGCATAACGCCTCCACCTGGGCCCAGGCATCATCGGGGCTAAAATGCTCCAGCTGGCCCTGGGTGTGGTCGGCGTTTGCGCTCAGGTTGCACATGGCCAGGGTATACTCGATGTCGATCCAATGGGATACGTAGATGGACGCCTCGCCCCCCAGGCCCAGCAGGCTTTTCCCGTCGGGACCGGTATAGTCCACGTCCGGGCCCTTGGGCGGCGCTTCTTCTTCCAGCCAGAACCGGGCGATTTCCTGGTCGGTCCATTGCTTGTACCGCACCCGAAGGGGCTGGGCGTTTTCCACCAGGGGCGGCGCCACGACGGCGTCGAATATCACTTCCACCTTGCCTGCCTGGTGGGTCTGCTCCAGCCGCTGCGCCGCCCCCAACGCCGGCGCCGCTCCCAACAGCATCCATAGGGCCAGCAGCGCCGCGCCAACTCTTTTGTTCATCCGTTGCGCCTCCTTCCTAGGGCCGTCCTCCGAAGAAGATGGCCGGGAGATCGCTCCATAAAAGCCCACCGCATATCTCCCGGCCATTTCCCTATCTATTGCATTATGGGATCCACGATCCGCTCATCGAGGCCAGAGCTTGCGTATCATTATTATTGTGCGCCCTAAAGCAGTAGTATTTCCCCACCTCTCCATATCCGGGTTTATAAGCGCAGGTAAAAGGATTTCCGTTATTCGGCAGCATATTAAATTGGTGAACATCTGTTACCGTAACAGTATTGTTCTTATTCCGTCCTCCGTATTGCACCTTGACTCCGGCGGTTTGGGTTTCAGGGCATACGGTTAAGTGGCCAGTTGATTCCTTCTTATAGGCCTTTGACGTGACGGCTTGACCCTTGGGCAAATTCTCCTTGTGATACTCGTAGGCTTCAGCCAATCTGGTTTCACCGGATGGTAAAACCACGATTTTGTGTGTAAGCGCAGACACAGGCACTGCAATAGACAAGCATAAAACAGTACAAAGGTATACCAGTGTTATTTTTTTATATCAATTATATTGCATTTTTCTTGTTTATGTCAATTATATTTTTAAATTTATTGGTTATACTACCTCGTAATCCGTATGTTTTCCTCCATTTCCCGCCTCATCCGGTAAGGCGCGGGGGAATTGGTCAGCGCGAAAGCGCCCCGCGGTCGCGCCGCGGGGCGTTGCTTGTCCATTTTGTCCGGCGAAAAGCCCGGGGGGCGGTTAGTCCTGGATGGGTTCGCCCTGGGCGGGCAGTTTGATTCGGGTGCGGGGGTCCACGGTCTGGCCGTTTTCCATCATTTGGAAAAAGAATCCCACCTGGTCCACCGAGCCGGTGGCGCCCGAGCGGCCCAGCAGGGAGCCCTGGCGCAGGCTGTCCCCCACCGCCACGTAGACCTGGGACAGGTGGGCGTACAGGGCGGTGACGCCGCCGCCGTGGTCCACCAGCACGTACTTGCCCAGGCACTGGCCGTCGCCGGTGCAGGGGTCCACCAGGGCCCCGTCCTGGCCGGCGGACTTGGGGTAATCGTGGCCGCAACCGTCCCCCACCTGGACCACGGTGCCCATGGCGGCGCTGAGCACGTACACCCGCCGCCCGTTGGCGGCAAAGGTGACGCCCTGGTGGTCCGGGCCGTATTCCGTCTGGACGTAGCTGGCCCCGTCCCGGGCCAGGGGCCGGGCGAAGGCGTCCACCGGGTCCACGGCGGTATCCGCCTTCACCAGCAGCCACCGGTCGGCCTCGTCCATCAGCTCCATGGCCTCCAGGCGCACGTTGTTGCCCGCGCCCTGGCTCTCCGCCCCCATCACCAGCTTGGGTTCGGTGCGGGAGTAGAGGATGTAGCTGCCGTCGGGCACGTACACCGCCCGCCAGTACTGGGCGCCCCGGTCCCGCACCTTATGGGTCTGCACGTTGCTGCCCAGGGCCACCTTGCCGTCGATCCGGGCCATGTCCACGTACCACTTGCGGTGGTTCAGGGGGTGCAGGGTGAAGGTGGCCTGGCTGGCCCCGGTGACCACGAAGCGCTGGGTCCGTTCCCCGGTATAGTCCTTTACCACCAGGTTATCGCTCTGGCTGGTGATGCGGCTGCCCTGGCTCAGCGCCTTGGTGGAGCCCAGCAGCCGCAGGGTATATACCCCGTCGGGGATATGGGCCTTTTGCTGGCACACCAGCACCTCCACCACCACCTGCCGCCCGGCGCTGGAGGTCACGGTGAGCTGGGCCGCCCCCACCGCCTGGGCCGATACCAGCCCGGTCTGGTCCACGGTGGCCACGGCGTTGTCCGAGGACAGGTAGGTCATGGCGCTCCCGTCGAAGAAGTTCACCGTCAGCTGGCGGCTGTCCCCGGGGAACAGGAGTATCTGGGTGCTGGATACCTCGCAGCTCACCTTGCGCACCTGGCGGCTGCGGTACATTTCCTGCTGGGAAGAGGTGGGCTGGTTGCGCACCTCCTGGTTGAACCAGCCGCCCTGGTACACCGGGTCCTCCCCGTCCAGGCCGGTCTGCTCCAGGGGTTGGTCCTGGGTGGTCTCCTCCCAGCGCCCCGAGCCCTCCTGGCAATGGGGGCCGCTCTGCTCCTGGGCGGCGGCATACCAGCCCTGGGCCTGGGTATTGTAGTACACATAGCGGGTATAGCGCCAGGAAAAGTGGTTCTGGGTCAGGGTGCGGGTTTGCCGCTCCACCTCCAGGCCCTGGGCCGCCTGGATGGGCTGGCTCTGCCACGGGCTCCAGGGCCCATATTCGGCGGCGGCCACCGATTTCAGCGCCCCCTGAGCCCCGCCTTGCTCCGCCGCCCGGGCCCCCGGCCCCGCCGGCGCGCCCAGGGCCCAGGCAGCCAGGCATGCCCACAAAAACAGGGGAAGAAGCAGCGCCCGAATCCCTTTGCGCATACTTCTCCCCCCCTCGTGCCGTTATGGCCCAGCTACAGCAGCATCGCCTTGAACCGGAGCAGGCCGTCCTCTCCCGCCTGGGCGATCCCGGCAAAATCATCTTCTACATAGACGCGCGCCAGTTCCCCCGGGTTCAATCCATCCGGGGCGGGCACGGGATTTCCATGGCTCGCCGGCCGCCGCCAACGCCCCGCCAGCCTGGCCTGGGGCAGGTGGGCCAGGGGCGCGTCCAGGGGATACAGGGCTCCCTCCAGGGCGCCGGGCTGGGCCAGTTCCTCCAGGGTTATGGCCCCATCCAGGGCAAAGCACCCCGCCCGGGCGCGCAGCAGAAAGCTCATGTGCCCGCCGCAGCCCAGCATTTCCCCCAGGTCCCGCATCAGGGTGCGCACATACACGCCCTTGCGGCACACCACCCGCAGCATATGTCGATTATAGCCGCTAGGCCCCAGATAGTCAAGGGACTGGACGAACACCGGCCGGGGCTCCACCTGCACCGCCTGGCCCGCCCGGGCCAGCTGGTACAGCCGCTTGCCCTGGCGCTTCAGGGCGGAATAGGCGGGGGGCGTCTGGAGGATGGCCCCGGTGAGGGCGGGCAGCGCCGCCTCAATCTGCTCCGCCGTAGGCGCTCCCGGACGCCGGGCCACCACATGGCCGGTGGCGTCCTGGGTATCGGTTTCGATGCCCAGGCATACCTCGGCGATATATTCCTTTTCCTTGTCGATGAAATAATCGAACAGGCGGGTGGCCTTGCCCACGCAGATGGGCAGCACCCCCGCCGCCTCCGGGTCCAGGGTGCCGCCGTGGCCCGTCTTGACCCCTTTGGGCAGCAGCCGCCGCAGGAACACCACCGCGTCGGAGGAGGTCATGCCCGGGGGCTTGAGCAGGTTGACAAACCCGTCCATCAGCCCTGAAGCGCCTGGAGCACCGCCTGGATGGCCTGAGGCGCGGCCTGATCCACCGGGCATTTCAGGTTCATGCCCGCGGCGTTGCGGTGGCCGCCGCCCTGGAAGGCGCTGGCGATGCGGGCCACGTCGAAGCTGCCCACCGAGCGCAGGCTGAACTTGGTGGTGGCGCCCCCGTCCCGGGACTCCACCGTCATGGCCACCTCCACCCCCTCCATGTCGGACAGGGCGTTGACGATGCCCTCGGTGTCCTCCGGGTGGGCGCCGCAGGCGTCGAACAGGCTCTGGGGGATTTCCGCCACCGCCAGCCGGCCGCCGGCGTAGCGCTTCATGCCCCCGATGGCCAGGCCCAGCAGCCGCAGCCGGGGTTCCGAGCGCATCCGGAAGGTGAGCCGGGAATAGCGCTCCAGGTCCAGCCCCGCCTCCAGCAGTCGGGCCATCGCCCGGCAGGATTCGGGCGTGGTGTTGGAAAAGCTGAAGTTGCCCGTATCGGTGGAGATGGCCACGTACAGGTACAGCGCCATATCCCCCTCAAAGGACATGCCCAGCTGGTCCAGCAGCCGGACCACCAGCATCCCCGTAGCCGGCGCATGGCCGTCCACCACCGACACCGGGGCGTAGCCCGGGTTGGTCTCGTGGTGGTCCAGCAGCGCCCAGTCCTTTACCCGGCCGCTGAGGGCGCCCCGGTCCCCCGCCCGCTCAAAGGCGGCCACGTCCTCGAACAGCAGCGCCTGGGGCTCAAAGGGCAGTTGGTCCGCCGGAAGCACCCATTCCTTGCCCGGCAGAAAATCGTACATGTGGGGCACGCCGTCCTGGCTGCATATGCAGGCCCGCTTGCCCATCCTGTCCAGCATCAGTTTCAGCGCCAACGCGCTGCCCAAAGCGTCCCCGTCGGGATTTACGTGGGGGATGACGGCGATATGGTCCCGCTCCCTCAGCCACTGGGCCAGCTCAGCTATCCTCGCCATGAATATTCTGCTCCTTTAGTATGCGGTTGATCTTGTCGGCGTAGGCGATGTTGTCGTCCCGCTCGAAGATCAGCTCCGGGGTATAGCGCAGGTCCACCCCGCGCCCCAGCTCCCGCCGGATAAACCCCGACGCCTTCTTCAGCGCCGCCATCATCGCGTCCCGCCTGTCCTCCTCCAGCACGCTCACCCGCACCTTGCAGTAGCGCAGGTCCCGGGTCACCTCGCAGCGCACGATGGACCAGGTGCCCCCGATGCGGGGATCGTTGAGCTGGTCCCGGATGATCCGGTCCAGCTCCCGCCGCACCTCTTCGCTGATGCGGTCGGTTCGCTCATATCCTGCCATATGCCTCTCCTAACTCAAAGGGGCGGGGAGTGCTCCCCGCCCCGCAGTCCTTTGCCGCTTCACATCCCGTTCTCCCGGCGCTGCCGGAAGCGCGGGCCGCTGCCGCCTAACCGGCTGCCCGGGACGGCGGCCCGCCCTTTGCCTGGGCGTAGGGGCGCGCACCGCCTCAGGCGGGCTCCACTTCCTCCATCTGGAAGCACTCGATCACGTCGCCCTCTTTGACGTCGTTGTAGTTCTCCAGGCCGATGCCGCATTCGTAGCCGGCGGCCACTTCCTTGGCGTCGTCCTTGAACCGCTTCAGGGACTCGATCTTGCTCTCCTGGACCACCACGTTATCCCGCAGCAACCGCGCCTTGGCGTTGCGCACGATCTTGCCGTCGGTGACGTAGCTGCCCGCGATCATGCCCACGCCGCTCACCCGGAAGGTCTGGCGCACCTGGGCGGTGCCCAGCGTCACTTCCTTGTACTTGGGCGCCAGCATGCCCTTCATGGCGGCCTGAATCTCCTCGATGGCGTTGTAGATCACCCGGTACAGCCGGATGTCCACCTTCTCCCGCTCGGCCACGTCCCGCACCGCGTTGTCCATGCGCACGTTGAAGCCGATGATGATGGCGCCGGACACCGAAGCCAGCATCACGTCGGATTCGTTGATGGCGCCCACCGCGCCGTGGATGCAGCGCACCCGCACCTCGTCGTTGGACAGCTTCTCCAGGGACTGCTTCACCGCTTCCACCGAGCCCTGGACGTCGGCCTTGATGATCAGGTTCAGGTCCTTGATCTGGCCGGCCTGGATCTGGTTGAACAGGTCGTCCAGGGTGGTCTTCTGCTGGGTCTTGATGAGGGCGGCCCGCAGCTTATCCTTGCGCTCCTCGGCTACCTGGCGGCTCAGCTTGTCGTCGTCCACGGCGGACATGGTGTCTCCCGCGTCGGGCACGTCGCCAAAGCCCACAACCTCCACCGGGTCGGAGGGGCCCGCGCTCTTCACCCGCTCGCCCCGGTCGTTCACCAGGGCGCGGATGCGGCCGTAGGCGGTGCCCGCCACCACCATGTCCCCCACCCGCAGGGTGCCGTTCTTGATGAGCACCGTGGCCACCGGGCCCCGGCTCTTGTCCAGCCGCGCCTCGATGATGATGCCCCGGGCCTTGCGGTTGGGGTTGGCCCGGAAGTTGTTCATTTCCGCCACCAGCAGGATCATCTCCAGCAGCTGGTCCACGCCCTCGCCGGTGAGGGCGGACACCGGCACCATGATGGTGTCGCCGCCCCACTCCTCGGCCACCAGGCCGTACTCGGTGAGCTGCTCCTTGATGCGCTCCGGGTTGGCTGCGGGCTTATCCATCTTGTTGATGGCCACGATGATGGGCACTCCCGCCGCCTTGGCGTGGTTAATGGCCTCGATGGTCTGAGGCATGACCCCGTCATCCGCCGCCACCACCAGCACGGCGATGTCGGTGGCCTGAGCGCCCCGGGCCCGCATGGCGGTAAAGGCCTCGTGGCCCGGCGTGTCCAGGAAGGTGATGGGCTGGCCCTTCACCCGCACGGTGTACGCGCCGATGTGCTGGGTGATGCCTCCCGCCTCCCCGGCGGTAACCCGGGTATTGCGGATGTAGTCCAGCAGGCTGGTCTTGCCGTGGTCCACGTGGCCCATGATGGTCACCGCGGGAGCCCTGGGCTGCAGGTCCTCCTCGGCGTCCTCAAAGTCCTCTTCCTCCAGCACGTCCTCCGCCGTCTGGGCCAGCTTCATCTCCAGCTCAATGCCGAACTCCTGGCACACCAGCTGGGCGGTATCGAAGTCCAGCTCGTTGTTGATGGTGGCCATGATGCCCAGCAGCATCAGCTTCTTGATGATCTCCCCGGCGGGCTTGCCGATGCGCTCGGTCAGGTCCTTCACGGTAATGGTCTCCGCCGTCATGTAGGCCTTCTCGATCTTCACCGGTTCCGGCTTAAAGGCGGGCTGCTGCACCTTCTTGCGCCGCTTGCCCCGCACGAACTCGTCGTCCACCCCAAAGGAGGCGCTGCCCCGCAGGTTCTGCCGGCTCTTGCCCCGGGCCCGCTCCGGGTCGTTCTGGCGCTGGTATTGCTTCTTGTTGGGGTCGTAGTTGGACACCCGCTCCTTCTCCATGGTGGGGGTGAGCTCCGGGCCCTTGCGCCCGCCAAACCCGCCCCGGCCGCCGCCGGCGCGCATACCGCCGCCCATGGGAGGACGGCTTCCAAAGCCGCCCTGGGCGGGACGGCCGAAGCCGCCGCCCTGCTGGCCCTGACCCAGGCCCCGGTTAAAGCCGCCCTGGGGCCGCTGTTGGCCCGGCTGGGCGGGACGGCCATAGCCGCCCTGCTGGCCCCCCTGCCCCGGCTGCGCCGGACGGCCATAGGGGCCCTGGGGCCGCTGCTGGCCCGGCTGCACCGGACGGCCGTAGGGGCCCTGTTGCCCGGGCTGCGCCGGACGGCCGTAGGGGCCCTGCTGCCCGGGCTGCACCGGACGGCCATAGGGACCGCGCTGGCCGGGAGCCGTCGGACGCGGACCCTGACCCGGACGGGGCTGGACGCCCTGGGCCGGACCGGCCTGGGCCGGCCGGACCCCCTGGGCGCTTCCCGCGCCCTGGGGCGCCCCAGCGGCGCTCTGGGCCGGAGCTGCGGCAACGTTCTGGGCCGGGGCGGCAGCGCTCTGTGCCGGAGCTGCGGCGCTCTGTGCCGGAGCTGCGGCGCTCTGGGCCGGAGCTGCGGCGCTCTGGGCCGAAGCCGGGGCGGCCGGGGCCTTTGCCGCCGGGGCGCTCTGGGCCGGGGCCTTTGCCGCCTCCGCCGCAACGGCGGGGGCCTTGGGAGCCGGGGCGACAGGCGCAGGCTCGGGCACCTGTTCGGTGGAATAGGCGGTCATGAAGGCCGCTGCCGCTTCGTATTGCTTGGACAGCGCTTCCCGCTCCGCCTGTTCCTTGCGCTCGCGTTCCTGGCGGGCCATGTCTTCCGACGTCTTTTTCAGCAGCCGTAACGACTCCAGAGCCCGTTTTCTGGACTGGCTCACCGTGCCCAGCAAATTTTCCGCGTTCGCGCTCAATTCCTTGGTAGCATCCTGCAGCCTGACTTTGGTCATTCCCTTCATGCACCCCCGCATTCCCTCTGTTGGTCCGTCCCCATGGGGCCCTATGATTCAATATACCCTGGGCTTTCGCCCGTCAAACCCGATTTTTGGGGCAATCAGCCCCCCCCCGCTGGTCCGGTTCCGGGGCCTAAGGCCCCGTTTCCTCCCCTTCATCCAGTCCCTGCGCCCCGCGTCCGCCCTTCCGGCCCGGTCCGCCGCAAGGGCGGTTCTGGTGCGCCTCCAGCAGTTGGATGAGCCGGGTAGCGAAGCCCGAATCGGTCACCGCCGCCGCCATGCGGCCGGGCTTTCCGATGGCCTGGCCCAAGCTGCCCTGGGGCAGCTGGAACAGCCTAGCTCCGGCGAAGCGGCAGGCGTCCTCCATGGCCTTGCGGGAGGCGGGGGATATCCCCTCGTCCACCAGGCACAGGGGCGCGCCCTGGCGCTTCACCGCCTGCTCGCAGCCCTCCAGGCCGCTCTTCAGCCTGCCCGCCCGGGCGCACAGGCCCAGCAGGTTCAGCACGTCTTTGGGCATAGCGCCTCCAGTTTGCCCGTCAGTTCCTCGTAAACCGCCTCGTCGATGGAGGCGTCCAGGGCCCTGGACAGGCTCTTTTGCTTGCGGGCCTTCTTCAGGCATTCCGGGTCAAGGCACAGGTACGCGCCGCGGCCCGGCTTTTTGCCGGTAGGGTCCAGGGCGATCTCCCCGTCCGGGGATTTCACCACCCGCAAAAGCTCCTTCTTGGATTTCATCTCCCGGCACCCAACGCACATGCGCTGAGGCTGCTTGCGTACCTTCGGCGGCATGGCTACGCTTCCTCCGCAGCCTGGCTCTGCCCGGCGGCCTGACCCTGCGCCCCGTCCTGACCCTGCCCGGCGGCCTGGTTCTGCTCCAGGGCCTGTTCGGCCTGGCTCTGGCTCTTGATGTCGATCTTCCAGCCGGTGAGCTTGGCGGCCAGGCGGGCGTTCTGCCCCTCCTTGCCGATGGCCAGGGAGAGCTGGTTGTCGGGCACGATGATGCGGGCCGCCTTTTCCTTCTCCGCCACGAACACGCTGATCACCCGGGCCGGGTTCAGGGCGTTGGCGATGTACTCCGCCGGGTCAGCGGACCACTTGATGATGTCGATCTTTTCGGTCTTCAGCTCCGCCACCACGTTCTCCACCCGCATGCCCCTGGGCCCCACGCAGGAGCCCACCGGGTCGATCATGGTGTCGGTGGAATGCACCGCCATCTTGGTGCGCTGGCCGGCCTCCCGGGCGATGGAGCGGATCTGGACGATGCCCGAGCGGATCTCCGGCACCTCGATCTCGAACAGGCGCTTTACCAGCCCCGGATGGGTGCGGGACACCAGCACCTGGGGTCCCCTGCTCATCTTGCTCACTTCCAGCACGTACACCTTCAGCCGGTCGCCGGGGGCGTACTCCTCCCCGGGCATCTGCTGGTTGGGCTCCAGCAAGCCCTCGGTGCGGCCCAGCTCCACCAGCACCTGCCGGTTCTCCACCCGCTGGACGATGGCGGTGAGGATTTCGTTTTCCTTTTCGATGTATTCCTCGTAGATGACGCCCCGTTCGGCTTCCCGGATGTGCTGCACCACCACCTGCTTGGCGGTCTGGGCGGCGATGCGGCCAAAGTCCCTGGGGGTGGCCCGGATCTCGGCCAGGTCGCCGATCTCGTAGCGGGGATGGATGGCCCGGGCTTCCTCCAGGCTGATTTCCGCCTGGGGATCCTCCACTTCCTCCACCACCGTCTTGCGGGCCAGCACCTCCACTTGGCCGGTGACCCGGTCGATGGTGGCGCGCACGTTGGCGGTCTTGCCAAAATTCTTTTTATAGGCGGAGATCAGCGCCGACTCGATGGCGCTGAACAGCACCTCCTTGTTGATGTGCTTTTCCTTGGCCAGCGCTTCCAGGGCGCTGACGAATTCGCCCGGATCAATGCTGTTCTGGGCCATCCCCATCCTCCTCCTCGTCCAGCATCTCCAAGATGCTCTCGTCCAACTCAAACACCTTTTTCACCAAGGCCACCTGCTTGTGGGGAAAGGCCCGGCGCCCGCCCTGGCTATCCTCGATGACCACCTGGCCCTCCACCAGCCCTACCAGGGCGCCGGTGAGGGACTTGACCCCCTCCACCGGGCGGTACAGGCGCACTTCCACCTGCTCCCCCACGGCCTGGTCAAAGTCCTTCTGCCGCTTCAGGGGCCGGTCCACTCCGGGGGAGGAGACTTCCATATAATCGTAATCCACGTCCTCCACCAGGGGGATCAGGGCCCGGTGAAAAGCCTCGCAGTCGTCCAAAGTGACGCCGCCGGGTTTATCGATAAAAAAGCGCAAAAAGCGGCCGGTCGCCTCCTTAACCAGCTCCACGTCCACCAGGGTATAGTTCATCTCCAGGGCAAGGGGCGCCGCTCGTTTCTGGGCCGCTTCTACGCCGACAGGCCGTTTGGGCAAAACAACACCTTCTATAAATCCAATATCCGCAGGGCGCATAAGAAAGCAAAGAGTGGGACAACCCACTCTCGCAAGCCCCCCAGGCGCATCCAACAGTACGCCATTCAGGGGCTATTATACCACACCGCGCCGGCAAATACAACCTTCCAGGGCGCGGCGTGGCAATAATTTACCTGGACTTTGAGCAAATATCCCCTATCTGGGGCCTTTCCGCCGCCTGCCGCGCCCTTATCCTTAGGCGTCCCGCCTTTTTTACACGATAAAAAGGCGCCCCCAGGGGGTGAGCCGCCTCAGCCAGCCGCTTCCTCCTGATCCAGGGAAACTTCCCCCTGGTCCAGGGAAACTTCCCCCTGGTCCAGGGAGAAATAGCAAATCTGGTTTCCTTCCAGATCCATGACTCCCGCCCCGTTCGCGTCTTCATAGATCAGGCGGCCCTGATCGTCCATGTACAAGACCAGCATGGAGCGCTGGGGGATCACCTGTGTCCCGTCCTGATCCACCACCTGAATGGTGCGGGTGCCGTCCACCTCCTGGTATACGTGGAAGGCGTCGTCCACATCCACCGATTCGTATACCTCAAAGGCGCTGACCGCGTACAGCGTTTGATCCCCCGCCTTGCCCAGCATCCAGGCGTCCTGCCAGGGGCCCGCCACCCGGTTGCCCTCCAGGTCGTACAGCCATACGCAGTCCTCTCCCCAACTGCCCAGCCGGGCCAGCACCCGGCCGTCCTGGGCGCCCCAGGCGTCGAAGGAGGCCTCCAGGCCGCATTCCACCAGCACCTGGCCCTGGGCGTCGATGAGTTGAGTGCAATCGTCCAGGTACAGCACGGCCAGCTCGGCGCTGTAGGCGGCGGAGAAATAAATGTCCTCCCCCTCAAAGCGCTTGACCAGCTGGAACTCCGGCGCGGAAAACAGCAGCACCTCGCCGCTGTTTTCCTGGGCCAGCACCAGGCCGCCCTGGTCCATGGAGCGGCTCACCGCGGCGTACTTGGGGGTGAGCAGCCAATTGCCCTGGGCGTCGATGTACCCGGCCCCGGCGGCCAAAGCCGCCTCGGCTACCCCGTTTAAAAATTCTCCGGCGTAATCGTATTGAGGCGTGATGGCCCAGTTCCCCTGCCGGTCCAGATAGCCCATCCGGCCGCTAACCCCGTCCATCACCGGCATCAATCCCTCGCTAAAGCGGGACAAGCCGTATTGCACGCGAATGCCCGTGGCCCGCTCGACGCCCTGCTCATCCACATAGTAAACCCCGTCGGGCCGGGTGTCGTAGGGGTCGGAGGACAAGGCCAAATACCCCGATTGCCCGTCGTACACCAATTGGGTATAGGCGGCGGGAATCTTCCACTGCAGCTGCTGGTCCAGCACCCCCACCAGGCCGTTCTCCATGGCGTATATTTGCCCGTCCGCCGCGTATACGTCCTCGAAGGCCCGCTCCAGGGCCGGCTGGCCGTCCTCGCCGATGATCCAGGCGGAGCTCTGGCCTTCCCCCAGGCAGATGGCGGCAAAGATGCCGTCCCCCAAGGGCTCAATATAGTCGTATTCCCCCGGCTGGGTAACCGCTTGCCCCTGGCCGCTGACCAGCAGCGCGCTATCGCCCAGGGTCAACACAAAGGGCTCCCCGGCGGCCAACGCGCCGGCCGGCGACCAGATTAGCGCCGCCAGCGCCAGGATCCACAGCAATCTTTTCATGGCAAATCCTCCCCGACCAAGTGCCTTTAAGACGGCTCACTCCGGCCAAAGGTTTCATCCGTCACAGTTTTGCCGCCAATACCACCATGTCCGTAAGCAGTTCCCCCTCCTCGTAGATGGGTTCGGGGTAGTTGTGGGAAAAGAAGCCGGGTATGGTATGATCGTAGGTGAAGCCCAACCGCTGATAGAAGGCCACGCCCTGCTTGCCCGTGCCCACGTACATCCTGCCGCAGGGGGCGTACAGCTCCATCAGATAGCGCACCATCTGGCTGCCCAGACCGCGGCGGCGGCGGTCCGGATCGGTGGCCAGGTTTTTGAGCTCGCAGGTGCCGTCGGGCAGGCGCAGCACCACCGCCACCGTCACGGGGCGGCCGCCCTCAAAGAGCGCGTACATATCCCCCGGGTCCAGATACCGGTCCAGCATGTCCTCGTCCGGGTCGGCCTGGAGCAGCAGCGTCATAAACCGGCGCTTGCCGTCGTGAATCTGGCGGATCTGCCGCAGGCCCAGATTGCCCTGCCGCCAGTGCTTGCGGCACAGGCTGACGTAGTTTTCGTTGCCGCCCAGCACCACCTGCTCCCCTTCCCGGGCCACCTTGCCGTCCACGATGCGGGCGTTGCAGGTGGCCTTGCGGCCGCACCAGCACACCGTCTTGACCTCCTCAATGGCGTCGGCCCAGGCCATGAGCCACAGGCTGCCGGGAAACAAATCGCCCTTAAAGTCGGCCCGCAGGCCATAGCAGATCACCGGCAGATCCCGTTCGTCCACAATGTCCACCAACTGCTTGACCTGCTCCTTGGTGAGAAACTGGGCCTCGTCCACGATGAGGCAGTCGTATTGGCCCAGGTCGATGGAATCCAGCTCCTCCACATAGGCGCAGGGCGCGGTGAGCCCCGAGCGGGAGCGCACCTGCTTCTCCCCGTCCCGGCGCTCCATGGCCGGCTTGAGCATCAGGGCCTTTTGCCCCCGCTCCATATAATTGTAGCGCACCATGATGGCGTTGGCGGTCTTGGACGAGCCCATCGCCCCGTAGCGAAAGTACAGTTTGGCCAAGCGGCATCTCCTTCCTGGGTTATCCCAACAAAGTATACCACAAACGCCCGGGCCAGGCAAGGCGCGTCCCTGGAATCCCCATCCATTTCCCCACGGAACCGCAAACGGCCTTGCGCGGCGGTTGACGCCGCGCAAGGCCGTCACAGTCAGGGAACGGACGCGATGAAGGCCAGAGCGCGCCAGGCGTAGGTAGAAAGAGGGCGGTAGTCGCTGTCCACGGTATGGGCCGCTACCAGCAGTTCCTCCCCAGCCCGGTCCACGATAAGCGCGGAATGGGTAAACGCGCCATCCCCCAGGAAATCCATAAAAACCACGTCCCCCGGCGCCGCGTCCTGAGCCGATACCGCCCGCCCGCCTTGGCTCAGCAGGTATCGCCTGAGAAAAAATACCCCGGTCCAGGCCGGGGCCCGGTCGTCAAAGGACCGGTAATACCATCCGTCCGGAGCCTCTCGGGGGGGATAGCCACCGGCGAACAGGCATTGGGACACAAAATTAGCGCAGTCGCCGCCGATCTCGTCAAAGGCTCCGTAGGCGGGATTGCGGGCAAAGGCGAAGCGATGGGCGTACTCTACCGCGGCTTGCCTGTCATAGGAGAAGGTCAGAGGGCATTCCTCCCCGATCTAGTCCCGGCTATGGCGTCCGGCCAGCGCCAGCAGGCGCAAAAGCTGCAAAATCGCGTTCAAGGCTGCGGCCACATAGGTGAGCGCCGCGGCGGACAGCACCTTGCGCGCCCCATCCAGCTCCTGCCCCCGCAGATAATTGCCGCTCTCCAAGGCCAACAGCGCCCGGCTACTGGCGTTAAACTCCACGGGCAGCGTAATCAAGGTAAAGAGAACCGTGAGGGAAAAGAGGATGATGCCGGCCATGAGCAGGGGCTGCCAGCTAAAAACGATCCCCATCAGAAAGATAGGCCAGCTCAGATTGGAGCCGATGCTGACCATAGGCACCACCGCACTGCGCAATTTGAGGGGCGAGTAGGACTCCAGGTCCTGAATGGCGTGGCCGCACTCGTGGGCCGCCACGCCCAAAGCAGCGATGGAGCAGGAATCATATACGTCCTGGGACAGGTTCAGCGTACGCTTTACCGGGTCATAGTGGTCGGTGAGGCTGCCCTGGGCCCGATAGATGGGCACATCCCTGAGCCCCGCCCCATCCAGCATGGCCCGGGCCACCATGGCCCCAGTCATCCCGGACTGGGACGCAACCTTACTGTATTTGCTAAACGCAGCCTTTACCTTGAACTGCGCCCATATGGCAATGAGCAGTCCGGGCAGCACGATCAGCCATGTGCTGTCAAAAAACGGGTAATACATTGGGGTCCCTCCATTCGTAAGGCGAGCTTACCGCATAATCAATGTCTTTAGCATAGCATGGATAACAGGCAAAATCAATATACGCCGCCGGATTCAACCAAAATGTCATCCAGCCGCCACGTTCCCTGAGTGCCCCCGGCGGGGGAAGCGCGGTAGTACATGGGGCGGACCTGGGCCATGGAGGGCGACAGGAGGCTGACCAGCCCCACTGCGGGGCGCCCGCCGGGGAGGGGCGCGGGAAGGGGCAGGCAAGCGGTGGCATCCTCCAGGGCTGGGAGGGGACAGATGGGGGAAAGGTAGCCCCTGGCCTCGTCCACCAAGCCCAGCAAGCAGGCCTCGGCCAGGGCGATGGCGGTTTGTTCCGGCGTTGCGGGCCAATGGGGACAGCCCTGGGCCCACATCAATTCGGAGTGGAGGATTTCCCAAACCCCATTCTGCTGGCGGTAGGTGTTCAAGCGGGCGTGGCCCACGGTATCCTCCAAAGGCTCCAGCACCCGAACGCAGCCGTCCTGCTGCAAAGCGGCGCCGGGCAAGTCCAAAGGCGAGAAGGGCGGCGGGCACTGGGGCTGCATCTGCTGGGGCGACAACTCCACCTCCACCGCGCCGCCGGGCCAAGCCACCACCCAAAGGTTTTGCTGATCCTCTAAGGAAGCGGGCAGTACGCGCCCCCCGGAGAAGGTCAAGCGCCGGGTGAGGGGCAGGTAGCCGGGAGCGGTAGGAAAGTGCTGGAGGTACACGGGACCCTGAGGGCTGACGGGCCGGGCGATGGGGTTTTCGCCATCCAATTCGCCCACGGGCCGTCCATTGATCCACATCAGACCGGGGACAGGGGAGGACAAAATCAATACCGGCTGCAAACCGACCCCTCCTTTCCCCAGAGTATATGCGCCCCCCGCGGTTCCATGAACGCCAAACCCGCCACGGTTTCCCGTCAGCCAAGCGTCCGCCTGCCCGCCGCACGGCTCAAGGCCGCTGAGCCAGTAGGCGTTTGGGCCACAGCGCGTTCCTGCATAGCCCCCAGCACCGCAGCGCCTACCACCCCAGCACCACCAGTGGCCGTTGCCCCACCCCCGCGCCAGCGCGGATGGCGGTTCCAAGGGGGGCCATCCCCCCTTGGCGGGGGTCC
>DSLFC04102__coassemble_1102_pt1 | contig 18579 bp, 19 predicted proteins | sample DSLFC04102__metabat2_low_PE_004 | metagenome-assembled genome bin DSLFC04102
CCCCGAACCGGCTTACCCCAGCCGCCGGGTACACCCGGGTGACAGAAAGGGAAAACCGTGGTATAATGGGCCCATTACGAAGGGAGGCATCGCCTTGTTTGAGGGAAAGACATTGCTCATCACCGGAGGGACCGGTTCCTTTGGAGGCGCGGTGCTCAAGCGCTTTTTTGACACCAATATCGGCCAGATCCGCATCTTTTCCCGCGACGAAAAGAAGCAGGACGACATGCGCCACCGCTACGGCAGCGACAAGATCGGCTATTACATCGGCGACGTGCGGGACCTGCGGGCGGTGAAGGACGCCATGCACGGGGTGGACTACGTGTTCCACGCTGCGGCGCTCAAGCAGGTGCCCTCCTGCGAATTCTTCCCCCTGGAGGCGGTAAAGACCAACGTGCTGGGCACCGACAACGTGCTCACCGCCGCCATCGAGGCTGGGGTGAAGAAGGTGATCTGCCTGTCCACCGACAAGGCGGCCTATCCGGTCAACGCCATGGGCACCAGCAAGGCCATGATGGAGAAGGTGGTGGTGGCCAAGGCCCGCACCGTGTCGCCGGACAAGACCGCCATCTGCTGCACCCGGTACGGCAACGTGCTGTGCTCCCGGGGCTCGGTGGTGCCCCTGTTTATCGACCAGATCCGGGCGGGCAAGCCCATGACGCTGACCGAGCCGGCCATGACCCGCTTCATCATGAGCCTGGAGGAGGCGGTGGATCTGGTGCTGTTCGCCTTTGCGAACGCCCGCTCCGGGGACATCCTGGTGCAAAAGGCGCCGGCCTGCACCATCGAAACCCTGGCCCAGGCGGTGGCGGAGCTGTTCCATCCGGGGCACGAGATGAAGGTGATCGGCATCCGCCACGGGGAGAAGCTGTACGAAACGCTGCTCACCAAGGAGGAATGCGCCCACGCGGTGGACATGGGGGATTTCTACCGGGTGCCTGCGGACAACCGGGACCTGAACTACGACAAATACTTCGTGGAGGGCAGCCGGGAGATCGCCCGCATTCAGGAATTCAACTCCAACAACACCCGCATTCTGAACGTGGAGCAGGTCAAGGAAAAGCTGCTGAGCCTGGGCTATATCCAGGACCAGCTCACCAAGGGCACGGGGGAAGCGCTATGAAGGTATTGATTACCGGGGCGGGAGGGTTCATCGGCAAAAATTTGTGCCAGGCGCTGAAGGAGCGCCTGCCCCAGGTTCAGCTGCTGTGGACCGAATCCTATACCCCCAAGGCCATTCTGGCCCAGTACGCGGCCCAATGCGGCTTCGTGGTACACCTGGCCGGGGTGAACCGGCCCAAGGATGAGGGGGAATTCGCCCGTGGCAACGCCGGCTTCACCCAGGAGCTGGTGGAGCTGCTGGAGCGGGCGGGCAACGCCTGCCCGGTGCTGATGACCTCCTCCATTCAGGCGGCCCTGGACAATCCCTACGGCCGCAGCAAGCTGGCGGCGGAGCAGGCCCTTCAGGAGCACGGCCAAAAGACCGGTGCGCCCATCCACCTGTACCGGCTGCCCAACGTGTTCGGCAAGTTCTGCCGCCCCAACTACAACAGCGCCGTGGCCACCTTCTGCCACAACATCGCCCGGGGGCTGCCCGTTCAGGTTACCGACCCGGCCATCCAGCTCAACCTGATCTACGTGGACGACCTGGTGGAGGAGATTCTGGCGGCCATTCAGGGCCGGGCCAAGGGCAGGGTGGAGCCGGTGCATCAGGCCACATTGGGGCAGATCGTGTCCATGCTGGAGGGATTCCGGGATTCCCGGAAGACCCTGGCCTGTCCGGACACCGGGGACGCCTTTTCCCGCAAGCTGTACGCCACCTATCTGAGCTACCTGCCCGGCGACGGCCTGGCCTACGGCCTGACCATGCACCGGGATGCCCGGGGCGCCTTCACCGAATTTCTGCGCAGCCCGGAGCGGGGGCAGATGTCGGTGAACACCTCGGAGCCGGGGGTGACCCGGGGCGGGCACTACCACCACACAAAGAACGAGAAATTCCTGGTGGTTCAGGGCCAGGGAGTAATCCGGCTGCGGCGGATCGACCAGGGGGAAATCTTCACCTATGCGGTGAGCGCACAAGAGCTGCAGGTGGTGGACATCCCGCCGGGATACACCCACAGCATCCAGAATACCGGCTCCCAGCCCATGGTCACCCTGATGTGGTGCAGCGAGTGCTACGATCCCGCCAATCCGGACACCTATCCCATGGAGGTGGACTATGGCTCCAAAGCTTAAATTGATGACCATATTGGGCACGCGGCCGGAGATCATCCGCCTGTCGGCGGTGCTCAAGATGGCGGACCAATACTTCGACCATCAGCTGGTTCACACCGGGCAGAATTACGACTATACCCTAAACCAGGTGTTCTTTCAGGACCTGGGCCTGCGGGCGCCGGATTTTTACCTCAACTGCGTGGGCGCGGACCTGGGGGAGACCATGGGCAACATCATCGCCGCCAGCTACCGGGTGATCCGGGAGCAGGCCCCCGACGCCCTGCTGGTGCTGGGGGACACCAATTCCGCCCTGTCCGCCATCGCCGCCAAGCGGCTGAAGGTGCCCATCTTCCACATGGAGGCGGGCAACCGCTGCTGGGACTGGAACGTATCGGAAATGGTGAACCGCAAAATCGTGGACCATATCAGCGACATCAACATGCCCTATACCGAGCACGCCCGGCGCTACCTGATGGGGGAGGGCATCGACGGAAAGACCATCTTCGTCACCGGCTCCCCCATGCGGGAGGTCCTCGAGGCCCACATGAAGGCCATCGACGCCAGCGACGCCCTGGAGCGGCTGGGCCTGGAAAAGGGGCGCTATATCCTGGTTTCCGCCCACCGGGAGGAGAACATCGACCACGAGGGCCACTTCATGCAGCTGATGGATTCCATCAACTACATGGCCCAGAAATACCAGATACCGGTGATCTACTCCACCCACCCCCGCAGCATGAAGTTTATCCAGCAGCGGGCCTTCCAGTTCCATCCCCTGGTGCGCAGTATGCGCCCCTTCGGCTTTCTGGACTACAACCACCTGCAAAAGAACGCCTTCTGCGTGCTGTCCGACAGCGGCACCCTGTCCGAGGAGAGCGCCATGCTGGGCTTTTGCGGCGTGCTGATGCGCACCTCCACCGAGCGGCCCGAGGTGCTGGACAAGGGTACCGTGGTGATCGGGGGCATCCGCCGGGAGGACGTGGAGCAGGCGGTGGAGCTGGCGGTGGCCATGCGGGCAGAAGCCGCCGAAATGCCGGGGGATTATCAGGATAGCCACGTGGCGGTGAAGGTAATCAAGATCATCCAGAGCTACGCCAAGATCGTCAACCAGACCACTTGGCTGAAGGACCGGCCCTGACCGCAGGCGGCCCGCCGGAGCGGCTGGGGAGATGGCCGGGAACGGGAGGCAGCAGCCCTGGGCCGCCAGGCCTGGGGCCGGAACCCTGAGGGCCGCCCTTCCTAACCAAAACATGATTGAAGGCGGGCGCTGGGCGGGGTAGAATACCTACAAAGAGGAAGGAGTGTGGCCCCATGATGGAGGTACTCAAGCAGCGCATTTTGTCCGAGGGACGGGCGGTGGGCAAAGAGGTATTGCTGGTGGACAGCTTCATCAACCACCAGGTGGACCCCCAGTTGATGGCCCAGATCGGCGACGAGTTCGCCCGGATATTCCGGGGGGTGGAGGCGACCCGGGTGGCCACCATCGAGACGTCGGGTATCGCCCCGGCCATGATGACCGCCTTGGCGCTAAAGGTACCCCTGGTCATCATGAAAAAGTCGGTATCGGCGATTCTGTCCGAAGAACTGTTGCAGACCCCGGTCCACTCCTTCACCAAAGGCAGCAATTACCTGCTCACCGTGAAGCGCCGTTTCATCCAACCCCAGGACAGGGTGCTGTTCATCGATGACTTCCTGGCCAACGGCGAGGCGGCCCTGGGCGCGGCCAAGCTGATCGCCATGGCAGGGGCCCAGGTGGCGGGCATGGGCTGCGTCATCGAAAAGGCCTTCCAGCCGGGCCGGGCCAGGTTGCAGGGAGAGGGATATAACCCGGTGGCCCTGGCCTCCATCGCCTGGATGGAGGACGGAACCATTCAATTTACAGAGGAATAAGCGAAAAAGGAGCGTACATCCCCATGCCGGGACTGGATCAAGTAAAGTGCTTTTTGCTGGACATGGACGGAACCTTCTACCTGGGGGAAAATATCCTGCCGGGCTCCCTGGATTTTATCCGCAAAGTGGAGCAGACCGGTCGGGACTTTCTCTTTCTCACCAACAACTCCTCCCATAACGCCGATTACTACGTGGCCCGGCTGGGCCGCATGGGCCTGACGGTGGGCCGGGAGAAGATCCTCACCTCGGGCCAGGCCACCGCCATGAAGGTCACGCAGCTCTATCCGGGGCAGCGGGCCTTCGTGCTGGGCAACCACTACTTGCTGGATGAATTGGCCGAGGGAGGCGTGGAGATCGACCAGGAGCATCCGGATTACGTGATTATCGGCTACGACACCACCCTGGACTACAAGAAGATGACCGCCGTGTGCGACTGGGTGCGGGCAGGGCTGCCTTACGTGGCCACCCATCCGGATTTCAATTGCCCCACGGAAACCGGCTTTGCCCCGGATATCGGGGCCATCATCGCCTTCATTGAGGCCTCCACCGGCCGTCGCCCCGATTTGATCGTAGGCAAGCCCTATCCGGGCATCGTGGAAGCGGCCCTCAAGCGCACGGGGTTGCGCAACAGCCAGCTGGCCATGGTGGGGGATAGGCTGTATACGGATGTGGAAACCGGCCTCAAAAACGGCATGACCGCCATCCTGGTGCTCAGCGGCGAAACCACCCCTGAGATGGCCGCCCAGTCCCCCACCCGGCCCCATCTCACCTTTGGCCGGCTGGCGGACATGATCCCGCTGCTATGAAAAGAGCGCTGGCGGGCCTATTGCTGGCGGCACTGTGCCTGGCGTTTAGCGGGTGCGGATACTTGCTGCTGGAACAAAATGGCACGGTGGACGTCTATCAAGAGGGGTAACGCCCCCAAGGCCGGGACAGCCTAGTTTTCGCCTGGGAAATTTTACACACTGGGCCCGGGTTTTATGGTACAATAGGCACGATGGCGGGCGCGGCTGCGCCCGGGGACTTCTACGGAATTTGAGGTGATCGGATTGGTCAAGAGAATCACCGCGCTGCTGTTTGTGGTGGGGCTCATGATTTTTACCTTGGCGCCTGGGAACGAGATGCAGTTCGACGTGGTGCGTCAGGCCGTATCAGCGGTCCAGACCACGGATCAGAACCAGGACGGCCAGGCTGCGCCCGGCTTTACCCCGGTGCCCACCCCAACGCCGGTGCCGACCCCCACTCCGGTGCCCACGCCTGAGCCCACCCCCTTGATTAAGGGGATGAATAACGAGGACGTGACCCGGCTGCAAACCCGGCTCATTGAACTGGGCTTTCTGGAGGGCGAGGCAGACGGCGTGTACGGCGACGCTACGGTCACCGCGGTAAACGACGTCAAGCAGTTCCTCAACGATCAGTTCAGCAAGACCGCGGCAGCTCAGCCCAGCGTCCAGGCCTATTTCGAGGAGACGGCGGTGGCGGAGGAGCAGACCTCCTCCGAGAGCCAGGATGCCGGCGAGGCGCAGGCGGCGGACCAAAGCCAGGAGGGCGGGGAGGCCCAGACTGCGTCTGTGCAGCTGCCCTATACCCTGGACGGCCAGGCCGACGCCAAGCTGATGCAGACGCTGTATTCCGATAGTTTTAGCGACAACTTCGAGGTGCTGTCCGAGGGCGACGAGGGCAGCGCGGTGAAGCGGGTGCAGTCCCGGCTGACCACCCTGGGCTACCTGTATAAGGGCGCAGACGGGGTGTTCGGTGAGGGCACCACCGAAGGCATCACCTATTTTCAAAAGGTGAACGGGCTGGCGCAAAGCGGCGTGGCGGACCGCAATACCCAGGCGGTGCTGTTTTCTGACCAAGCGATTAAGTCCGATAAGCCCCTGCACGATTATAAGGTGATTGTGGATGTGTCCGAGCAGCGGGTGTACGTGTATCAGTGGGTGCAGGAGAAGGGGGATTATACCAAGCTGGTGCAGAAGTTCAAGTGCTCCACCGGCACCCGGTCCAATCCCACCCCCCTGGGCACCTACGACGAGACGGTGCGCCGGGGCGCTACCTGGCACTACTTTAAGAACTTCGGCTGCTGGGCTCAATACGCCATCCACATCGACCCCACCGGGGACATCATGTTCCACTCGGTGATCTTCAACAAAAAGGGCGGTAAGGCTACCAGCGGCTCGGTGTCGGCCCTGGGCCGTAGAGCCTCCCACGGCTGCATCCGCCTGGCGGTGAAGAACGCCAAGTGGCTGTGGGAAAACATCACCGACGGCACCACCGTGGTGATTCAGAAGTAAACCGCCGCCGGGGAAGGGGAGCACCCTTTCCCCTCGGGAGGCTTCCGGTCCAGAGACGCCAAGGTCCCTGGACCGGAAAAAGTTTTTCGAGGGGGCGGCGGGGGGCATAATATCGTATTTTTCTGGCGAGAATGGCAGCTAATGGGCGCGAAATGCGCCGGGGAAGGAGCCCAACCGCAATGCCTCATGTTTCTCGCGTAGCCTTTTATCTGGGCAGTTTTCCGGTCTATTGGTATGGCATCATCATCGCCCTGGCCATTGGCGCGGGGCTTTTTACCGCTTCTGCGCGGGAAAGACGGCTGGGCTTTGAAAAGGATACCACCATCTCCCTGGCGCTGTGGACGGTGCCCAGCGCCCTCATCGGCGCCCGGCTGTACTTCGTGGCCTTTTCTTGGGACGCATACCGGGATAACCTTTTAAAAATATTGGATACCCGCTCCGGCGGCATGGCCATCTACGGCGGGGTGATCGCCGGGGTGAGCGTAGGGCTCATCTACGCCCGGGTGAAAAAGCTGTCCTTTCCTCGGCTGTGCGATCTGGTGGCCCCCGCGCTGGCCCTGGGCCAGGGCATTGGCCGCTGGGCCAACTTTATCAACCAGGAAGCCTACGGCTATGGGGTAACCAATCCGGCGCTGTGCTGGTTTCCCCTGTCCGTGTACATCCAGGCCGACGGGGCGTGGCACCTGGCCACCTTTTTCTACGAATCGGTGTGGTGCCTGGCCTTGTTCGGCTTTTTGCTGTATATGGAGGGAAGGGGACGGCTGAAACGACCGGGAGATGGATTTTTGTGGTACGTGCTGCTGTACGGCTTGGAGCGGGGCGTGGTGGAGGGACTGCGCACCGACAGCCTGATGTGGGGCCCGGTGCGGGTGTCCCAGGCGCTCAGCCTGCTGGCCGCCCTGGCCGCCCTGACGCTGCTGATTGTACGCAAGAAAAAGGGGGAAAAGGGTTTGTGAGGAACTTGACGCTGCTTACCGATCTATACCAGTTGACCATGATGTACGGCTACCACAAATGCGGCATGGAGGACAACCGGGCGGTGTTCGACATGTTCTACCGCCAGCAAACCGACACCATGAACTACGCCATCTTCGCGGGCTTGGAACAGCTCATCGACTACGTGGCCGACCTGCACTTTGACCCCAAGGACCTGGAATACCTGGATAGCCTGGGCCTGTTTGACCAAAGTTTCTTGGACCGGCTGGCCAATTTCCGCTTTACCGGCGACCTGGACGCCGTGCCTGAGGGCACGCTGGTTTTCCCCGGCGAACCCTTGGTGCGGGTGAACGCCCCCATCTTCCAGGCCCAGCTGGTAGAGACGGCGCTGCTGAACATCGTGAACCACCAGACCCTCATCGCCACCAAGGCGGGGCGGGTCACCCAGGCGGCGGGGGAGAACGCCAGCGTGCTGGAGTTCGGCCTGCGCCGGGCCCAGGGCCCCGACGCGGGCATATACGGCGCTCGGGCGGCGGTCATCGGCGGGTGCGCCTCCACCAGCAACGTGCTCACGGGGCAAATGTTCGGCATCCCGGTGAGCGGCACCCACGCCCATAGCTGGGTCATGTCCTTTCCCGATGAACTGAGCGCTTTTAGGGCCTACGCCAAGTGCTTCCCCAACGCCTGCCTGTTGTTGGTGGATACCTACGATACCCTGAAGAGCGGTTTGCCCAACGCTATAAAGGTATTCCAGGAGCTGCGGGCCGCTGGCCATGAGCCCCTGGGCATTCGCCTGGATTCCGGCGACCTGGCCTATCTGAGCCGGGAAGCCCGGCATATGCTGGACGAAGCCGGTTTCCCCAAGGCCAAGATCTGCGCCAGCGGCGACCTGGACGAGATGCTGATTCGGGATCTGAAGCTGCAGGGCGCCTGCATCGACATCTGGGGCGTGGGCACCAAGATGATCACCAGCAAGGACTGCCCCGCCTTGGGCGGCGTGTATAAACTCAGCGCCGAGTGCGTCAACGGCAAATACGTGCCCAAGATCAAGATCAGCGAAAACCCAGCCAAGATCACCAATCCGGGGGTCAAAAAGCTGATGCGCATCTATGACAAGGGCACCGGAAAAGCCCTGGCCGACCTGATCGCCCTGGAGCATGAGGTCTTCGACGAGAGCCAGCCCCTGACGATTTTTGACCCCATCGATACCTGGAAACAGATGACCCTGCGGGACTATACCATCAAAAACCTGCTCAAGCCCATCTTCCGGGGCGGCCAGTTGGTGTACGTAAGCCCCACCTTGATGGAGATACAGGCCCACGCCAAGGCGGAGTTGGATACCTTCTGGGATCAATACAAGCGAATGCTCAACCCCCATATCTACAAGGTAGACCTGTCTACCGAGTTGTGGACTTTGAAGCAGAACATGCTTAAGAATAAGGGCCAGTACATTCAGGGCTGAGCGCCCTGCCGCCTGGCGGCGCATGGACGCTGCCGGGCTTTTCTCCGCCATTTTTTTCGCTGTGGCCCAGTCCCGCCATTGAAGCTACCCGGGTTTCATGGCGGGGAGCCAGGCGGCCGGAACCGGCTGGAAAAATTGCTGCATCGTTTTGGCGGCGCCGTGCGTCAAAAGAACCATAAGGGAGGAGAGAAGCCCATGTCCACGGTGACGAGCCTGGAAAAACGGGGCCGCTTGGTCTGCATTCATTTGGACGAAAGGCGATTTTGCACCTTGGACGAAAAGACCTTTGCCCGGTTTCCCCTGGAAATGGGGGAGGAGGTAGAGGCTCAGGAGTATATGGATCGGGTGAGCGCCTTCCAAATGAAAAACGCCTGGGAGTACGCCTTGTCCCTGCTGGAGGTGTGCGACCGTACCCAGCGGCAGGTGGAGGACAAGCTGGCCCGCCGGGGCGTGGCCCCTGCCGCAGCAGAGGCGGTGGTAAGCCGCCTGAAGGAGGCGGGGCTCATCGACGACGAGGCCTATGCCCGCCGGGTGACACAGTTGGAGGCCGCCCAGGCGAAGGGGCGCTACGCGGTGAAGCGCAAGCTGATGCAGCGGGGAGTGGCCCCTGAGCAGGCCCAACAGGCCCTTTCTTCCCTCACCCAGGAGCAACAGCAGCAGGCCTGCCTGGAGGCGGCGAACAAGTTGTATCGCCGCTACCGGGATGACCCGCTCCCCGCCGCCCGGCGCAAGCTGGGCCAGGCTTTGGCCCGGCGCGGGTTTGCCTGGGAGGACATCGGCTCCGCCCTGGAAAGGGTGCTGGGCCAAGATGAATACGAGGATTGACGGAGGAACGCCATGAAAAACTTGTGCTGCATCGCCCTCGCCCTGTGCCTTTGCCTCAGTATCCTGCCCGGCGCGGCTCGCCAGGCCGCTGCGGAACCTTTGGAGCTGGCCGCCCAGACCGGGGAAAGCCAGGCGGTAGGGGAGGTCATCGCCCAGACGCTGGCGAAGGAAGCCCAGTCGGCCTCGGATGTGTGGGAAAAATACCTGCTGAGCCAGCCGGTTCAAAACCTGCGGGTAGAGGCGGGCAGCGCTTCCTTCAGCCTGCCCGCCTGGGACCCGGGGGTGGAGAGCCTGACAGGGGAGGAGGAAAGCTGGCTTGAGTCCATTTGGCGCAGCGTAGAGCGCGTCCAGGTGGAAGGCCAGGTGAGCTATGAGGCCGGCCCAGGGGGAGAAATCTCCCTCAAGGGCCTGAAACCCTTCGTCTCCCAGGTCAAAAAAGCGGCGAATTACGCCAAAGGGCAGTTCGATTTGACCCAGGTGCGCAAGGCCATCGTGGCGCAGTTGCTGCCCAGCCGGCTGTACGGAGAAGGGGGACAGCCCACCCCCGCCTTCCAGGCGCTGATTCAGGCATACCAGGGCACGCTCACCCAGGCCCAGCTGGAGGCAGCCCTGTCCGCCCAGAAATCGGCTTCCCTGGGGGTCAGCGACGGCCCCCAGGCGCTGCGGCTGGTATTCTACGCCGGTCCGGCGCAATCCCTGGCCCAGGCCGCCCTGGAACAGGCCCGCACGGACCTGGCCACCATGGATCTTGCCAACGCCTTGAGCTCGGATGAGATCGCCCTGGTCTACGCCCACGCCTATGCCCAGCAGGGCCAGGCGTTCCGGGAGGGACCGCAAAAAGGGGAGAAACAGGCCATCGTGCTGGACTTTAAAAAAACCATGACCCAATCCATATACCAGCAGGACTTTGTGGATTACGTGCTGTCCATGACCCCAGACTTCGATCAAAAAGTCGCCCAACTCGCCGCGTACGCCCAGAGCCTGCCCGATTATCCCCCACGGGAGCAGCCGGCCACGGGTGTGCTGGAGAGCCAGGCAAATCAGGAAAACGGCACGCTGCTGATTTTGCGGGCCCAGGACGACGGGCAAGGCCGCTATTTGGCGCTGGTGGACCCGGCAGGACAGGCGGTCCTTACCGCCTTTCTGCGGGCGGGGGAGAGTTGCCGCGCCTATGCCCCGGAGGGAGACTACACCCTGCTGTGCGCCACGGGAACCCAGTGGTACGGCACGGTTCGCCTGTTCGGCGAAGCGGGAAGCTATTCGGCCAGCCAACAAGCGTTGACCGTTCAGGATAGCGCCCATTATCACACCATCGCCCTAGGCGGCCCATCCGACGTCCCCATGGCCGAAACCCAATCCACCCAATTTCCAAGCGCTCACGCCGCCCTTCCCTCCGCCTGAGCCCAGGTATGCCATGGGGCAGGGGAGGTTTCGCCCCAGCGCGCAATTTATGATGGCGAAAGGCCCTAAAGCTGTGGGCGGGGGAGAAGACTTTGCCAAGTAGAGAAAGGAGAAAATACCTTTTTCCCTTCTATCAAGACCGGCGGGCTTGAAGCATGTTTTCCCGCCGGCGCCCCTGGTCCGTTCTGGCTCAATGCCAGAACGGATTTTTGATCGAATGGATACCGCCCAAGGCCGGTTTTGCCGGAATAGGACAGAGAAGAGGCGGGGAGAAGGGGCATAGGGGAAGTGGGGATACACAGGAGAAGGTGGGGGTACACATAAAACGAATGTCGATTGGTTGAGATGAGCCGGAGGGGGGAATATAGTTGTGGGGGAGGGGGTTGGGTTGGAGAGGCTGTTGGGGGACCGGGTAGTCCGACTGCCGGTAGAGGCCATTTCCGCCGCGCCGGGACAAGCCCGCCGGGCGTTTGACGGGGAGGCGCTGGAAGCGCTGGCCCGTTCCATCGCCCAATACGGGCTGCTTTCACCCGTCGCGGTGCGCCGGGTGGGCAGCGGGTATCAGCTGATCGCGGGGGAACGGCGGCTGCGGGCGGTCAAGCTGCTGGGGGAAAAGACCATAGCGGCCCTGATTCGCCCCGCCGACGAGCGGGAGGCGGCGCTGCTCACGTTGATCGAAAACGTGCAGCGGGAGCAATTGAGCTATCTGGAGGTGGCCCAGGGGCTTCAGGGATTGATCGAGAGCCAGGGATTTTCCCAGCAGGCGTTGGGGCGGCTGCTGGGCATGAGCCAGCCCTGGGTGGCCAACAAGCTGCGGCTGTTGAAGCTGCCGCCCCGCGTGCGGGCCGCCCTGGCCCAGAGCGGCCTGAGCGAACGCCACGCCCGGGCGCTGCTGAAGCTGGGCGAGGAAGAAAAGCAGCTGCTGGCGGTGGACAAGGCGGTACAGGGCGGGTACAGCGTGCAGCAGATGGAAGCGCTGACGGACAAGCTGAGCCGGGAGGAAAAGAAAAAGCCCGCCTACCGCATCCATCTGCGGGACCACAGGATGCTGGTCAACGCGGTGCTGGGGGTGGTAAAGAGCCTGAACCAAGCCGGCGTGGCGGCCACCAGCCGGGTGCAGCGGTACGAGGACAGAATCGAAGTGGTGGTGTCGCTGCCGGTGGGCAAGGGCTGAAGGGCGGTTTCCCCCTTGCGCGTTTCCTCATGGGGGATAGGGTAGGAATAGAAGCGCCGAAAAATTTTGCCGCGCCTATCCGGCACTTGGAGCTGTGCCGGACAGGCCGGGCGGTTATTCGGGCGAGTCAATCTTGCCGGCAAAGGGGAAATCAACCTCAACGGCCTGCCTGCGGGCGCCGTTCATCTTGACCGTTGACTGGCTCGGCTGGCTTTGCTATTTCAACTTATGACTTAATCCTCAACAGTAAAAATATCCTCGATTGAAACATTGAATACTTTTGCTATATTCCACGCTAATACCAGTGATGGATTATATCTGCCTTTTTCTAAATTCCCTATGGTTTCTCTGCGAACGCCCACTAACTTTGCCAAATCTTCCTGTTTCATATCATACTTGGCTCGATACTCCTTAATTCTATTCTTTATCATTCTCCAGCCCCCATTTTTCTTTGAAGCCGTAGTAAGCAGTAGATAAAGCATAGATTGCGACGGATACCGCCCAGCCAGAAGCAAGACCTGTTATCAGTGCTTCTTTTTCTTCCTTTAGTCCAGCAAAGAAACAAACAAAAGAAACGAGTGCCACAGAAATCATTCCGCAGTAAAAGGCGCGTGAAGCTGACTTATTCATGTATTCCTCCAACATTTCATCTGATTTGATGAAGAAATATTCAAAATCAACTATAAAGGCAAAGAAGGCAAGAAAAGACTTCGCTTCTGTGAAAATACCAATAAACCCTAATAAAGAGAGCAAGCCCATAAGCCCATATAAATAGCGTTTTGATTTCATAAACCTACCTCCTGTTGTGCGGTGTATTTCGCTCTTTATGATAAAAATATACCACATACATTAACGATAGTCAAGTTACATCATACCAGCACACAAAATATTTTTACGGAATAGCAGACTGCTGTCTATCAAATTCTTGTGTGTTACCTTATGGCACATGAGCATTTGCGCGGGGAGACAAACCGGGCGCTTTCGCTGGAAGGCGAAGGGGGCTGCGCGGTTCTTCAGTTTCCAATATGATGCTGTGGTTTTTTCCCGAAAATCAAACAAATTAAGGCGCTTCCGGCGAGGGGCAGGAGGCGCGAGTGCTCCATCGGGCTGCGCGCTTTTCGGGCGATCAGGCCGTGGGAGTTCGGGAGGCGAAGGGGGGGAGTTCTCAAAGCCCCAACATGCCGCCGTTTTCCTTGAGCCATTTGACCCAGTCGGCGTAGTCGGGCTGAATAGCGGCCACCCGGTCCCAGAAGCGGCGGGAGTGGTTGAGCTCGTGGAGGTGGCACAATTCGTGGACCACCACGTAATCCAGGGCTTGGGGCGGCGCCATGATCAATTTCCAATTGAAGTTCAAATTGCCCAGATTGGAACAACTGCCCCAGCGGGTGCGCTGCTCCCGAATGGATACGGCGCCCGGGGCGCGGCCTACCAGGGGGATGTAGTAGGCCAGGCGCTGCTCAATCTGCTGCCGGGCCATTTGAATCAGCAGGGCCCGCACCGCCTGGCGGGGATCCTGGCCGGGGGAGAGTGCCACGGTGAGCTGGTTTCCGAACAGGCCGGCGGGGGCCTGTCCCTTTTCCACCAGGCACAGCCGGGCCATATGGCCCTGTACCAGGATGGGTGCGCCCTGGGTCACGGGGTGTTGGGCTAAGTGGGCTTGGCGGTAATCCTCCAGACGCGCCTGGGTTTCCCGCAGCCAGTCCGCCCGTTGGCGCACAAAGCCGTCCACCACCTTGAGGCTAACACCCCGGGGCGCGAATACCTTGGCCCCCTGGGCGGCGGCGCGCAGCTCTATGGAGCGGCGCTGGGTCTGCACCAGTTCGTAGCACAGCGTTTCCCCGCCTACCTCTATCCGGCGGATCATGCCCGGCCTCCCAGGGGACCGGCCAGCCGCTTTTCCAGCAGCGTTTGATGGGCCTGCACCAGGAATTGGAAATCGTCGGAGGCGTCCAGCAGCTTTTCCAATCCCCGGGCCACGCAGCCCGCCGGGTCCTCCGCCACCCGGCAGGACAGGCCGGTGGCCTCGGCAATCTGCTTGTCCAAGCCATAAACCTGACTTCCGCCGCCGGTGAGCAGGATGCCCCGGTCTATCAGATCCTCCAGCAATTCCGGCGTGGCCTGGTCCAGGGCCCGGCATACCAGCTCCGGAATCGGGCCGGTGATGGGGGAGAGGCACTGGGCCACTTCCGCCGCCGCCACTGTCCGCTGGCCGGGAAAGCCGGTCTGGACGTCCAATCCGGCCACCGGTTCTTCCAGGGAAGCGCCGGTCATGACGCTGGCCAGGCTCACCTTGACGCTCTCGGCGGTCACCGGCCCCACCGACAGGCCCTTGCCCCGCAGCAGGCGCTGAACGGCCTGGTCGGCCCGATCCACGCCGTAGGGCAGGGTATAAAGGACGGCGGTGCGCAGGGCGGCCATCAGGGTTACGCTGACGCTGCCCGCGCCCACCTGCACCACCAGAGCGCCCTTTTTGTCCTCCAGGGTTAGCCCAGCGCCCAATGCGGCCGCCAGGTCACTTCGAACCAAGCCGCAGGCGGAAGCGCCGGATTCCAGAGCCAAGGCGGACAGGTGGCGCATCTGGCTAAGGGACATCTGAGGCGGCCTGGCAATGAGCATACGCACCGAGCGCGTCCCGCTATGCTGCGCCATATGACGCAGCCAAGCCCGCAGCGCCCGCTCGCTGCCCACGGACCCGCTTGCCATGGGATAGAGCACTTCCACCTTCCTGGGGGCGCGGCCCTCCATGCGCCGGGCCTCGTCGCCCAAGGCCAGGATTTGTTCTCCTGCCAGGGCGCAAGCGCTGGACTGGCGCAGGACCAGCGCCCGGCCCTTGGTGGACATGCGCGCACCCTGTGCGCCCAGATCAATGCCGACAGTCCAATTCATACCGATTCCCCTGTTCATGGGGGCCGGCAGTTCCCGGCCTCCAGCATTTTGTATTTCTCTCGGGTAGCGCGGCCGCCCCGGATGTGCCGCTCCTGCCGGTTGACGCCTAACAGGTGGTCCACTTGGCGAGCCAGCTCCTGATCGATGAGCGGCAGCCTCACCCGCATGTCTTTGTGCACCGTGGTCTTGCTGATGCCGAATTTGGCCGCGCAACCCCGCACCGTACACCCCGTGCCCAGCATGTACTGGGCGCAGGCCAGCACCCGCCCTGCGATATGCTGCTTCACACCCGCCCCTCCCCTATCGTCATTTGCCGGTTCAGACTATGCGAAGGGACGGGCGGTTCATGCCCTTTGCGCCTATTGTAGCACATCCCACAGTCCCTGGCAACACCGGGAAAGACGGGAAAAAACGGGGAGCGGGCAAGGCAGAAATCCTTGGGGGAAACGCGCTTTCAGGCCGGGAATGACGCCGGAGCGAGAAAAAAGCGCTGCGGACCAGGCTTTGGCCAGCAGCGCATGGGGCGCCCAACCTGCTGATGCGGTAGCGGCGCCCCATGCCTTTTTATTTCCGCCCGGCGGCTTTGCCCCTTAGGCTAGGACTGGCCCAGCAGGGCGAAACCGTAATCAAACAGCCTATGGGCGTCGGTCCACTTGTTTTCCTTCTGTTGCCCCGCGTTGAACAGCACCGCGATGAGGGTATGCCCATCGCTGCGGGCGGCGCCCACATAGCAGTACCCAGCCAAGGAGGTATAGCCGGTTTTTACGCCGAAAGCACGCTGGTCATAATAGGAGGAGGCACTATTTAGGATGGCGTAGGAATTGGAAAGGGAGAGGGCGCCTCGCTTGGAAGTGGCGGCCATGGTGTAGCGTAGGGTGGAGACGATGTCCACAAAATCCTGGTTCTTTAGCGCTTCCCGGGTGAGGATGGCCAAATCCCGGGCGGAGGTGTAGTGCTGGTTGTCGTGATAGCCATGGGGATTGACGAAGTGGGTGTTGACCATGCCCAGCTGAGCGGCCCGAGCGTTCATCTGGGCCACGAAATCGTCCAACGTACCCGCCGCCAGCACCGCCGTGGCGTTGGCCGCGTCGTTGCCCGAGCGCAGCATCAGCCCGGTAAGCAGGTCCTGAACGGTCATTTCCTCCCCGGCGTACACCGGCACCAGGCTGGAGTCCCCGGGCACCTGGCCCGCCTCCTTGGGGATGGTAACCACTTTGTCCAGGGGCAACGCCTCCAGGGCCAGCATCAAAGTCATGATCTTGGTGGTGCTGGCGGGATACATCTGTTGGTCGGGCCGCTTTTCAAACAGGATTTCCCCGGTATCCGCGTCCATGAGCACGCAGGTACGGGCGTACAGATGGCCGGGCCCCAGGGACAGGGGGTCGCCGCTGGAATAGGAAGTGGGAGTGGTCAGGCCGTAGCCGGATAGGTCCTGGTTCAGCAGTGCCCGCGTGGCAGCGTCGGCAGAGCCGGTGGCCTGAATATTCGCCGCGCCCTGTTCTGCCATATACTGCTGGAATTCCAGCACCGCTTTCTGGGTGTTGTCGCCGTATACCCCGTCAGGCAGCTCCAGCAAAAAGCTCAACTGATACAGCCGGTTTTGCAACTGCTTCACCGAGTCGCCCCGGTCGCCCTTTTCCAGGGTAAGCACTTCTTGAACGATGCCGTCATCGTACAGGTATTTCTGGGTAGCATTGCCCGCTACGCCATCCACGTCCACATTGTATCCATTCGCCTTCAGACAGCGCTGGAATTCCTTCACCGCGCTCTGGGTGGCGTTGCCGAAGATACCGTCGGCGCTGCCGTCCAACAGGCCCAGTTGGATGAGCCGCTCCTGGAGCTCCAGCACCGCCTGGCTGCGCTGGCCTGCCTTCAGCGCCTTATCGGCCAGGGCGGCAGGGGCGCACAGGGTCAGGGCCAGGGCCAGCACCAGCGCGGCAATGCGTTTCATGGCGGTTGTCCTCATCATGGGTATGCCTCCCTACAAGTAAAGTGTGCCTGAAAGCCAGGCCATATGGCATGGGAAAACGGTCTAACACATGTCGGCGATCTTGCGCAGCAGCGCCTGGGTCTCCTCCCAGCCCAGGCAGGGGTCTGTGATGGACTGCCCATACACCCGGCTAGGGCCGATGGGCTGGCAGCCGGGCACCAGATAGCTCTCCAGCATCAGCCCCTTGACCAGGCGGTGTAGCCCCGGGCAGACCCTTCGGCTGTGCAGCACCTCCGAAGCGATGCGCACCTGTTCTTGGTACCGCTTGTCCGAATTGGCATGATTGCAGTCCACGATGACCGCCGGGTTCTGGAGGGACGTGCGGCCGTACAGCTCCAGCAGCCGGGTCAGGTCCTCATAATGATAGTTGGGAATGCTGGTTCCGTACTTGTCCACGCCGCCCCGCAGAATGGCGTGGGCCATGGGATTGCCGCTGGTGGACACCGCCTGGCCGCGATAGATGAAGCTGTGGCCATGCTGGGCGGCGGTAATGGAATTGAGCATGACGGACAGGTCGCCGCTGGTGGGGTTCTTCATGCCCACCGGGATGTCCATGCCGCTGGCCACCAGCCGGTGCTGCTGATCCTCCACGGACCGGGCGCCCACCGCTTCGTAGGACAACAGATCGTCCAGATAACTGCGATTCTCCGGATAGAGCATCTCGTCCGCCGCGGTGAGGCCGGTTTCCTCCATGGCCCGAATGTGCAGGCGCCGAATGGCAATGATGCCCGCCAGCAGGTCGGGAGCCTGGTCGGGCTGGGGCTGGTGCAGCATTCCCTTGTACCCATCGCCGGTGGTGCGGGGTTTGTTGGTGTAGATGCGGGGGATGATCACCAGCCGGTCCTTCAGATCTTCGTTGAGCCGGGCGAGCCTGGCTAGGTATTCGCATACCGAATCCGGGTTGTCGGCGGAACAAGGTCCAACCAGTACCACAAATTTGTCGGATTGTCCGGAAAAAACCTGGGCAATCTCCCGGTCCCGCTCCACCTTCAGCGCACCTAAAGACTGGGGCAAGGGATATTGGGCCTTGAGCGCCTCCGGATCGGGCAGGCGCTGGCCCACTGTCATGCTCATAAGGGGTTCCTCCATTTCCCCGAGACGCCCTGCGCCCCGGGCCACAAAAATGACCCGCGCGCAGGGCGCGCGGGCGGCTTGCGGTTACACTTGAGGCGGTTCCTTGGGAGCCGGCTGCTCCCGGCTTTCCCGCATTTCATGTTTGAAATCCTTAATGCTCTGGCCCAGGGCTTTGCCCAGCCCAGCCAACTTGCCGCCGCCAAACAGAACCAGCGCCAGCACGACGATGAGAATGATTTCGGTGGTTCCAAGTCTCATGGCGTTTTCCTCCCATTTGCGTGGTATAAGGGACCGGGACGGTCCGCCTACATATACGTTTTTATTATATCTCATTGTGCCCGAATTGTCAATCCACGGTCCGCCGGCTTTCCCCTTGATTCGGATAAACCCGTCTGGCCCGGCCCGGCTCCGCCCCGCCACCCAGGGGTGGCGGGGC
>DSLFC04102__coassemble_1104_pt1 | contig 18570 bp, 19 predicted proteins | sample DSLFC04102__metabat2_low_PE_004 | metagenome-assembled genome bin DSLFC04102
AGCGGCGGTTGGGGTAACGTATATTTTACGTCAGGCGTTTGCTTTCCCTACGCCGCTTTGTTATAATAACCGTATATGCGCCTGCATAGGGGGCGCGGGGAGTATGGCAGGATGGCAAGGAGGCAGAAAGATGATTTGGAACCCGGCAATCGAGACTGCGGACCGCGAAACCATTGAAAAGATTCAATTGGAGCGGCTCAAGGACATCGTGGGGCACGCCTACGCCCACGTTCCCTTTTACCGGGAGCGAATGGACAAAAAGGGCGTGAAGCCCCAGGACATCCGCAAGCTGTCGGACATTGAGCTGCTGGATTTCACGGTAAAGAACGACCTGCGGGACAACTATCCCTACGGACTGTTCGCCGTGCCCATGGAGGAAGTGGTGCGCATCCACGCCTCGTCGGGCACCACCGGCAGGCCCATCGTGGCCGGTTATACCCGCCAGGACCTGGACAACTGGGCCGAGTGCATCGCCCGCATCGCCACCGCCGGCGGCGCGACCCGCGGCGACATCGCCCAGATATCCTTTGGATACGGATTGTTTACCGGCGCCTTCGGCCTGCATCAGGGGCTGGAGAAGATCGGCGCGGCCATCGTGCCCATCTCCTCGGGCAATACGGAGCGGCAGATCAACCTGATGCGGGATTTCGGCTCCACCGTGCTCATCGCCACCCCTTCCTACGCCATGTACATGGCGGAGGTGGCGCAGCGCATGGACGCGCTGAAGGACATCAAGCTCAAGTACGGCCTGTTCGGCGCGGAGGCGTCCACCGAGGCCATGCGGGCGGAGCTGGAGCGGCGCTGGGGCATCGTGGCCACGGAGAACTACGGCCTCACCGAGGTCATGGGGCCCGGCGTGGCGGGGGAGTGCCTCTGCAAGACGGGGATGCACATCAACGAGGATTTCTTCCTGTGCGAGATCGTGGACCCGGTCACCGGCAAGGCGCTGCCCCTGGGGGAGCAGGGGGAGATGGTGATTACCACCCTGACCAAGCGTGCCATGCCCATGCTGCGCTACCGCACCCGGGACATCACCCGGCTGCTGGCAGACAAGTGCCCCTGCGGCCGCACCAGCCTGCGCATGGAGAAGTGCAAGGGCCGCACCGACGACATGCTGATCATTCGCGGCGTAAACCTGTTCCCCAGCCAGATCGAAAGCGTGCTGGTGGGCGCCCAGGGCGTCACCCCCAATTACGAGATCAACGTGAGCCGGGAAAACTACATGGACAAGATCGAGGTGCGGGTGGAGCTGGACGACAGCTACAACATCGACAACTTCATCCAGGTAGAGCGGCTGCGCAAGGACATCATGGCCAAGCTGCGCACCGTGTGCCAGCTGGACATCCCGGTGATTCTGGTATCCGGGGGCACGCTGAAGCGCTTTGAGGGCAAGGCCCGGCGGGTCAACGACAGCCGGAAACTGGTATAAGGGGCAGGAAGGGGAAGAAGAAAGATGAGCGAGAAACTGATGCTGGGCAACGAAGCGGTGGCCCGGGGCGCGTGGGAAGCGGGGGTACACGTGGTGTCCTCCTATCCGGGCACGCCCTCCACGGAGATCACCGAAAACTGCGCCCAATATCCCGAAATCTATACCGAGTGGGCCACCAACGAAAAGGTGGCCCTGGAGGTATGCGCCGGGGCCAGCGTGGCCGGGGCCAGGGCCATGTGCTGCATGAAGCACGTGGGGGTCAACGTGGCCGCCGACCCGCTGTACACCGCCGCCTATACCGGAGTGAACGGGGGGCTGGTGGTGGTATGCGCCGACGACCCGGGGATGCATTCCTCCCAGAACGAGCAGGACAGCCGCTACCACGCCCTGGCCTCCCACGTGATGATGGTGGAGCCCTCCAGCAGCCAGGAGTGCAAGGATTTTACCAAGCTGGCCTTTGCGCTGTCCGAGCGGTTCGACACCCCGGTGATGGTGCGCACCACCACCCGCATCGCCCACGCCCGCAGCCGGGTGGAGCTGGGGGAGCGGGAAGAGGCGGCGGTGAAGCCCTACCAGAAGGACGCCAAGAAATACGTGATGATGCCCGCCATGGCCAAGCCCCGCCACGTCGCGGTGGAAAAGCGGATGGTTGAGGCGGCGCAGTACGCCGAGACCTGCCCCATCAACCAGGTATTCCCCGGGGACAAGAAGCTGGGGGTCATCTGCGCGGGCATTTCCTATCAATATGTGCGGGAGGCCATTCCCCAGGCCAGCATTTTGAAGCTGGGCCTGGTCAATCCCCTGCCCCGGCAGATGATCGCCGATTTCGCCAAGACGGTGGAGCGGCTGGTGGTGGTAGAGGAGCTGGAGCCCTTTATGGAGAACCAGATCGCCGCCTGGGGCATTCAAGTGGAAGGCAAGGCCCTGACTGGGCTTCAGGGAGAGCTGTCGGCCAACCGGGTGCGGCAGATCTTCGGCCAGCCGGTACCGGAGCGATTCCCCGTGCAGGACATTCCCGGCCGGCCGCCGGTGATGTGCGCCGGATGTCCCCACAGGGGACCCTTCTCGGTGCTCAGCCGCCTGGGCTACCACGTGACCGGGGACATCGGCTGCTATACCCTGGGGGCGCTGCCGCCGCTGAACGCCCTGGACACCACCCTGTGCATGGGGGCGTCGGTGGGCATGGCCCACGGCTTTGCCCTGGCCCAGGGGGAGGAGTTCGGCCGCAAGACGGTGGGCGTCATCGGGGACAGCACCTTCCTGCATTCGGGCATTCCCTCCCTGCTCAGCGCGGTGTACAACCGCAGCCACATGACCCTGATGATACTGGACAACACCATCACCGCCATGACCGGCCACCAGCCCAATCCCAATACCGGGCTGGACATTCACGGCCAGCAGGCGCCCCAGGTGGACCTGGAGCAGCTGTGCCGGGGCGTGGGGGTCAATCGGGTGCGCCGGGTGGACGCTTTCGACCTAAAGGGCATCGAGACGGCGGTTCGCGAGGAGACCCAGGCGCCGGAGGTATCGGTAATCATCGCCCACAGGCCCTGTGCGCTGCTGAACAAGGGCAAGGCGGTTACGCCCCTGAAGATCGACCCGGTCAAGTGCCGGGGCTGCCTGGCTTGCATGAAGCTGAGCTGCCCGGCCATGGAGGTGGGGCCGGACCGGAAGGTACACATCGACCCGAACCAGTGCGTGGGCTGCGCCCTGTGCCAGCAGACCTGCCGGTTTGGAGCCATCGAAGGGGCGGTGGAGGAGAAATGAAGATGGATATCGTCATCATCGGCGTGGGCGGACAGGGAACGCTGCTCACCAGCCGCATCCTGGGGGCGCTGGCCCTGGAGCAGGGCCAGGACGTGAAGGTGAGCGAGGTACACGGCATGAGCCAGCGGGGCGGCAGCGTGATTACCTACGTGCGCATGGGGCCCCAGGTGGCTTCCCCCATGGTGGACGAGGGCTGCGCCGACTACGTGCTGGCCTTCGAGCCCTTGGAGGCCATGCGGGCGCTGCCCTACCTGAAGAAGGAGGGCATCGTCATCGTAAATACCCAGAAGATCATGCCCATGCCGGTGATCAGCGGCGCGGCGGTCTATCCCCAGGACGTGCTGGAGCGGCTGGCCCGGCAGTGCCGGGTGGTGGCCCTGGACGCCCTGTCCCTGGCGGAGGAGGCGGGCAGCGCCAAGGCGGTAAACCTGGTGCTGCTGGGGGTGCTCAAGAAGTTGCTGGGCGGGGACGAGGCGTCCTGGCAGAAGGCCATCGCCGCCTGTGTAAAGGAAAAATTCCTGGCTGTGAACCAGCGGGCTTTTGCGCTGGGCCAGAATCACTGAGGAGGACATAGCCCATGAGAGAGCGGGAGTACAAGATCTGGAACCCTGAGATGGAGTGCATGGACCGGGAGCAGCTGGTGAAATTGCAGGGGCAGCGGCTGAAGGAAACGGTGAAGCGGGTATATGACAACGTGCCCATGTACAGAAAGCGCATGGACGACAAGGGCATCAAGCCCGAGGACATCCGGGGCGTGGAGGATTTGAAGTACCTGCCCTTTACCGACAAGCCCGACCTGCGGGACCAGTTCCCCTACGGCCTGTTTGCCGTGCCCAAGCACGACATCGTGCGCATTCAAGGCTCTTCCGGCACCACGGGCATGCCCATCGTCACCGGCTATACCCAGCACGACGTGGACGTGTGGACCGAAATGGCGGCCCGCTCGGTGACCATGGCGGGGGGCGGCCCCGACGACATCGTCCAGGTGTGCTACGGCTACGGCCTGTTCACCGGCGGGCTGGGCCTGCACCAGGGCGCCACCCAGGTGGGGGCCATGGTCATCCCCATGTCCAGCGGCAACACCCAGCGCCAGATCAACATGCTCAAGGCCATGGGCAGCACTATGCTGTGCTGCACTCCCTCCTACGCCCTGCTCATCGGCGAGACGGTGCGGGAGATGGGCATCGATCCCAAGAAGGAGCTGAAGCTGCGGGCAGGGGTGTTCGGCGCGGAGCCCTGGAGCGATAAGATTCGCGCCCGCATCGAGGAGCTTTTGAACATCGACGCCCTGGACATCTACGGCCTCACCGAGATGGCGGGCCCCGGCGTCAGCTGCGAGTGCCTGTACAAGTGCGGCATGCACGTCAACGAGGACCACGTGATTCCCGAGATCATCGACCCGGACACCCTGGAGCCCCTGCCCTACGGGGAGAAGGGGGAACTGGTGTTCTCCACCATCACCAAGGAGGGCACGCCCCTGCTGCGCTACCGCACCCACGACCTGTGCCGGCTGAATCCGGAGAAGTGCCAGTGCGGGCGCACCAACGTGCGCATGGACCGGATCATGGGCCGCACCGACGACATGCTGATCATCCGGGGCGTGAACGTGTTCCCCAGCCAGATCGAGACGGTGCTCATGGGCATCCCCGGCGTCACCCCCCACTTCCTGCTGGTGGTGGACCGGGTGGGCCCCACCGACACCATGGAGATTCAGGTGGAGGTCACCGACGAGATTTTCGGCGACACGGTGGCGGACCTGCAGTCCTTCAGCAAGCTGATTTACGAGCGGATCAAGTCGGCGCTGGGCCTGTCGGCCAACATCAAGCTGGTGCCGCCCAAGTCCATTCCCCGGTTCGAGGGCAAAGCCCGGCGGGTGCAGGACAATCGGAAATTGTAATTTGGTTGAGGCTGTGTTATAATAAGAGCGACAGGAGGGATTTCCATGTATGTGAAGCAAATCTCCGTATTCCTGGAAAACACCAAAGGTTCCCTGTCCAAGATGACCCGGCTGCTGGCCGACGCGGGGCTGGACCTGATCGCCCTGTCCATCGCCGACACCGAGCACTACGGCATACTGCGCTGCATCGTGTCGGATATCGAGAAGGGCGTCAAGGCGCTGAAGGAGGCGGGGTATACCGCCCGGCTTACCGACGTGGTGGCCGTGTGCGTGCCCGATCGGCCCGGCGGACTGGCCGAGGTGCTGGAGCTGCTCAACGATGAAGGAATTTCGGTGGAGTACGTGTATTCCTTCGTGCGCTCCTCGGGCAGCTACGCCCTGGTCATCTTCCATCTGTCCGACCTGGAAAAGGGCACCAAGGTGCTCACCGAGCATGGCGTGAAGCTGCTCCAGCAGGAGCAGATCCGGTCGCTGTGAGCGCCGGGGTGCAGTACCGCCCCACGGAGATGGAAATATCCCGTGGGGCGCTGCGGGACAACGCCCGGCTGCTCAAGCAGCGCCTGGGCGGCAAGGCCCGGCTGATGGCGGTGGTGAAGGCCGACGCCTACGGCCACGGCGCGGTGGAAACCGCCCGGGCCGCCCTGGCGGGGGGCGCGGACCAATTGGCCGTGGCCCTGGTGGAGGAAGGCGTTCAGCTGCGCCAGGCGGGCGTGCGGGCGCCCATCCTGGTCCTGGGGGGCGCTACCCCCCAGGGCGCCCGGGAGGCGGTGGCCGCCAACCTGGCGGTGGCGCTGTACGACCGGGAAGTGCTGGCGGCCATGCAGAGCCAGGCCGCAAAATTGGACTGCGTGGCCCACGCCCACGTGAAGATCGATACGGGCATGAGCCGGGTGGGCGTGGCCCCCGGCCAGGAACTGGACGGGCTGATCGGGGCCATGAAGGCGTGCCCCCGGGTGAAGTGCGAGGGCGCGTTCACCCACTTCGCCGCCGCCGATTCCGACGAGGACTTTACCCGCTGGCAGAACGGCCGGTTCAGCCAGGGGCTGACTCAGCTGCGGGGCGCGGGCTTCCGGCCCATGGCCCACGCCGCGGCCAGCGATGCCATGCTGCGGGACGAAAGCCTGTGGCATGACATGGTGCGGCCGGGCATCGCCCTGTACGGCGCCAGCGTGCGGCACTACCTGCCCGGGCTCACTCCCGCCCAGCGGCTGACCACCCGGCCCCTGCGACTGGCCTGGATTCAGCCGGGGGACACGGTGGGCTACGGCAGGACCTTTACCGCAGTCCAGCCCACCTTGGTAGCCACATTGCCCATTGGCTACGGGGACGGCTATCCCCGGGCGCTGTCGGGCAAGGCCACCGCCCTGGTCAAGGGGCAGCGCTGCGCCCAGATCGGCCGGGTGTGCATGGACCTGATGATGATCGACGTGACCCACATCCCAGGGGTAACCCTGGAGGATGAGGTGGTGCTGCTGGGCAGCCAGGGCGACCAGCGCATTACCCCGGATGAACTGGCCATACTGGCGGACACCATTCCCTACGAGATCATGCTGGGGTTTGGGCCCAGGGTGCCCAGGCATTGGCTGCCATGACGACGGAAAAAGGGGCGCTGCGCCGGGCCGTGGCCCAGCGGCTGGCCCAGCTCACGCCCAGCCAGCGCGCCGCGTGGTCCCAGGGGATCGCGGGGCGCGTACTGGCCCTGGCGGGCTTTTCCCAGGCCCGGCGGGTGGCCCTGTTTTATGGGATGGAAACCGAGCCGGACACCTTGCCCCTGATGGAAGGGCTTGCCCGGCAGGGGCGGCAGGTGTACCTGCCCCGGGTGCTGGGCAAGGGCGTCATGGAGATGGGGCTGTACCGGCCCGGCCAACCCCTGCGGCCGGGGCCTTACGGCATCCTGGAGCCCGAGGGCCCGGCGCTGGACCAGCCCCTGGATTGGGTGCTGGCCCCCGGCTTGGCCTTCGACCCCTGGGGCGGGCGGCTGGGCCGGGGCGCGGGGTATTACGACCGGTTCCTGGCGGGCGCGGGCAAGGGGGCCACGCTGGCCGCCCTGGCCTTTGAATGCCAGATGGTGGAGCGGGTGCCCATGGCTCCCCACGACGTGACGATGCACCTGGTCATCACCCAGCGGGCGGTATACCAGGGGGGAAAGGAAATGGAGCTTTGATCAAGCAAGGTTTGAAGATGGGCTGGCGGGCCCTGGGCGTTTATCTGATGGCGGTGGTGCTGTGCGCCCTGCTGTGTCTGCCCATCGGCGCGGATTGGTACTGGGCTCAAGTGCTGCTGAACCTGGCGCTGCTGGCCGCCATGGGGCTGCTGTCCTTCTCCGACGGCGGATACCGGGGCGAAAAGGCCTGCACCATGTCCGCCCTGGAACGGCGGCTGCTGCAGGAGGGCAGGACCCCCGGCCCCGAAGTGGCAGCGGGCAAGTTTTATCCCGCCGCAGCCCTGGCGGCGTTTCTCACCTGCGCCCTGCCCCTGCTGGCCATAGCCGGGGTCAACCTGGCGGCGGAGCCCTATTACCCGGCGGCGGCGGTGGAACAGGAGCAGGCCCAGGAGCAGGAGGCGCTGCTGGAACAGCTGGAGCAGCTGGATCAGATGAGCCCAGAGGAGCAGGAACAGGCGCTGCTGGAGGCCCAGGAGTTGGCTCAGCAGGCGGGCCCCACCAATTGGTTTAACGTGGTGGCCCGGATTACCTTCATGGCCTTCGTGTTCCTCTATCAGCCCTTCGCCCAGAATCCCCACGGCCTCAATTGGCTGTTCCTGGCGCTGGCCCTGCTGCCCGCGCTGCCCGCGCCCATCGGCTATCTGTTGGGACCCAGGCTGCGCAGGAAAAAGCTGATGGACATCGAAAAGGGCAAAAAGCGCAAGCTGAAGCGGCTGCGGGTCCATCAAAAGCCCAAAACGCCAAAAGAACCCAAGCGGGAAGTGTGAGGGCGGCCCCAAGGGCGGAGTACGCGCCGTTGCCTTTCGTGGCGTTTCCCCATCCAGTTCCCGGCGGTCCCTCTCCCGGATACGGAACGGTCCTGCGGCGGAAAAAGATATCCTGCTCCGGAGCGCGGACGGGAACGATGCGCGAACCGGGACACGGCGCGGCCAGGCCCGCCGGGAGGCGCGAAAGTATCGCGGCGCGGGGGTTGTGCCTTGGGCCGGAATATGATAAAATAGGGCGGGTGTATGCTGATGCGGATCATCGCGGGAGAGGCCAAGGGGCGCAGGCTCTTTGCCCCTCCAGGCATGGATACCCGGCCTACCACCGACCGGGTGCGGGAATCGCTGTTCGCCATTCTGGCGCCCCGGCTGGATCAGGCGGTGGTGCTGGACCTGTTTGCCGGTTCCGGGGCGCTGGCCCTGGAGGCGCTGAGCCGGGGCGCGCAATGGGCGGCGCTGTGCGACAGTTCGCCCGCCGCCATCCGGGCCATCCGGCGCAACCTGAGCCTGGCCGGTTTTGAGGCGCGGGCCCAGGTGCTGCCGGGGGATTGGCGAGGCGCGCTGCGCCGGCTCCAGGGACGGCGTTTCGACCTGGTGTTTCTGGATCCGCCCTACCGGCAGACCCAGCTGTACGGCCAGGCCATGGAGGCGCTGGAGGCGGCGGGGCTGCTGGCTCCGGACGCCCTGGTGGTGATGGAGCGGCTTTCCAAGTGCGCCGTGGAGGCGCCGCCGGGCTTTCAGGTGGTGGACAGCCGGCGCTATGGGGACACGTCGGTGGACCTGGCGCGGAAGGAGGCGGGGCAATGCGGGTAATCTATCCGGGCAGTTTTGACCCGCCCACCCGGGGCCACGTGGACATCGCCCGCCGGGCCGCCGCCCTGTACGGGGACCTGGTGGTGGTGGTGATGGGCAATCCGGACAAGGGGCCCGGCCTGAGCCTGGAGCGGCGTGCGGCGCTGCTGGACAAGTGCCTGGCGGGGACGCCGGGGCTGCGGGTACAGGTTTACCGGGGGCTGCTGGCCGATGCAGTGAAGGACCTGGGCGCGAGGGCCATTCTCCGGGGCCTGCGGGACCAGGGAGATTACCAGGCGGAGAGACCGGTGGCCGACGGGTTTTTGGACCTGTTCGGCGTGGAGACGGTATTCATGCAGTGCAGGCCGGAACTGGGCTATGTGTCCAGCTCCATGGCCCGGCAGCTGCTCAGGTTGGGCGGCCCGGCGGAAGGGCTTCTGCCGGAGGCCATCGCCCAGGAGATAAAGTCCGCCTATCGGTAGGCGAAGAATTTGAAAGGGGTAGAGGTATGAATCGGGATCAGGACAATTTCTTCGACGAAGAGCCGAAGGCGGCGGACAGCGGCAACGCTGCCGGGCAAGAGGGCTATCAGGACGACGGCTTTTCCCCCGGCGTGGAGGACGACCATACCCATCTGATGACCCTGCTGAGCTATTTGCAGGACGCGGTGGAGCACGCCAGCGTGGTGCCCCTCACCGGCAAGCGCCTGGTGGACACCGAGATGTGCCTGACCATCATCAACGATATCCGGGGCAATCTGCCCCTGGCCATCCAGTACGCCGAGCAGGTGGTGCGGGACCGGGAGAACATTCTGGTCAGCGCCGAGCGCACTGCGGCCAACAAGCTGCAATCGGCGGACGTGCGGGCCAACGCGGCCATCGACGACGCGGCCCAGCGCAGCCAGCAGATGCTGGAGGAAGCCCAGAGCCGGGCGGACAAGATCATCAAGGATGCGGAGATCCGCGCCCGGGCCATGATCGACCAGAACGCCATCAAGATCGCCGCCCAGAACGAAGCCAGGGCCATCGTCAACGAGGCCAGGGCGGAGGCCAACGAGCGCAAGCTGGAGGCCAGCGCCTACGGGGAGGAGCTGCTCATCAACGTGGAAAAGGAATTGCAGCGTGCGGCGGACATGGTGCGCCAGCGCAGGCAGTCCATGGGAAGCGAACAATAGCAAGGAGGGACACCCATGACCATCAAGGAATTGAAGGAACAAGTGTTTGAAGCCAACATGCTGCTGCCCAAGTATCACTTGGTCACCTTTACCTGGGGCAACGTGTCCGCGGTGGACCGGGAGAAGGGCCTGATGGCCATCAAGCCCAGCGGCGTGGCCTACGAGGTCATGAAGCCGGAGCAGATGGTGGTGCTGGACCTGGACGGCAAGGTGGTGGAGGGCAACCTGAACCCTTCTTCCGACACCCCCACCCATCTGGTGCTGTACCGGGCCTTTGAGAAGCTGGGAGGCGTGGTGCATACCCACTCCACCTGCGCCACCTCTTTCGCCCAGGCGGAGCGGGACCTGGACTGCTTCGGCACCACCCACGCCGACTACTTCTACGGCGCGGTGCCCTGCACCCGGATGATGACCGCCCAGGAGATTCAGGAGGATTACGAGGGCAATACGGGCAACGTGATCGTGGAAACCTTCAAGGGCCGCAACATCGACCCGGTAGCCACCCCTGCGGTGCTGGTGCGCAAGCACGGCCCCTTCACCTGGGGTCCCAACCCCTTTAAGGCGGTGGAGAACGCGGCGGTGCTGGAGGTGTGCGCCCAGATGGCCGGGCTGATGTACGGGGTGAACCCGGATTCCCTGGGCGCGCCTCAGTGCCTGATGGACAAGCACTATTTCCGCAAGCACGGCGCGGGCGCCTATTATGGCCAGCGCTAAGGCCCCCTTTGCCGACCTGCACGTCCACACCTGGTTCTCGGACTCCTCCCTTTCCCCCGCCCAGGCGGTGGAGGAGGCCGTGGCCCACGGTGTGGGCGTTCTTGCCATTGCGGACCACGAGGGCTTTTCCGGCAGCCTGGAGGCGGAGCCCTACGCCCGGGCGGCGGGGCTGGCCTTTATCCGGGCGGCGGAGCTGGAGTGTACCTGGGAGGGCAGGCAGCTGCACATCCTGTGCTACGGAGCACGGCCCCGGGACCCGGCCCTGACCGCCTTGGCGGCCCGCAGCCGCCGCATTTTGGATGAGATGAGCGACCGGCTGATTGAGCGCATGAAGGGGGAGTACTCCGCCCTGTCCCTGGAGGAATACCAGGAATTTTCCTACGACCGGAGCCTGGGGGGCTGGAAGGGGCTGCATTACCTGCTGGCCAAGGGGGTCGCCCAGACCCTGCGCCAGGGTATGGGCCTGTACGCCGCCTACGGCGTCACCTACGAGGAGGCCGGGTTCCCCGGGCTTGGGCAGCTGCTGGAGACGATCCGCCGGGCCGGGGGCCGGGCGGTGCTGGCCCATCCGGGGCATTCCCTGGGCCAGGAGGACTTGGGCGCCCTGGAAAGACAGGTGGAGGCGCTGGTGGAGCGGGGCCTGGAGGGCGTGGAGTGCCATTACCCCCTGCACAGGCCGGATACCACCGCCATGCTCCGCCGCCTGTGCCTGGAGAAGGGGCTGCTGATCACCGCGGGCAGCGACTGCCACGGAACCTTTGGCCGCACCCGGGTGGGGGAGATGGACGTGGACAGGGAACTGCTGCGGCTGGAAGGACTGTTGTAAGGGGGAGAGCGGCCATCATGAGCGTGACGGATCAACGGGATTTTGCAAGGGAAACGGTGGTTCAGGCCGCCAGGGAAATGGCCAACGCCGCCCGCACCGCCCCCAAGGCGGTGGGATACGACCGGCTGGAAATTGCCCTGGTCCAGGGCGATGAACTGGAAGAACTGGCCCTGGCCATGGAGAAGATGCACCGGGAAGGGCGGGGCGGGGCACATTTTGTCCGGGACGCCAGCAATGTGCGCGCCTCGGACTGCTGCCTGCTCATCGGCACCCGCACCGGCCCCATGCCCGGGGGCTGCGCCCAGTGCGCCATGGCGGGCTGCGGCAACCGGCAGGGCCGGGCCCAGGGCTTTTCCTGCCTGTACGCGGTCCACGACCTGGGCCTGGCGGTAGGCAGCGCCGTGTCCATGGCGGCGGATAAGCGGGTGGATAACCGGGTCATGTTCTCCGCCGGGGCGGCGGCCCTGGAACTGGGCTGGCTGGGCCAGGCGGGGATCGCCATGGGCATTCCCCTGTCGGCCCGAGGCAAGAGCATCTACTTCGACCGCAGGAGCTGACGAAACCCAGAGGCGGGCGACAAGGGTAAAGGACGGGAGGTAAGCTATGGCCTATCAGGCGCTGTACCGGGCGTGGCGGCCCAATCGGTTTCAGGATGTGGTGGGCCAGGAGCCCATCATCACCACGTTGACCCATCAGATCCAGACCGGACATATCGCCCACGCCTACCTGTTCTGTGGCAGCCGGGGCACCGGCAAGACCACCACCGCCAAGGTGCTGGCCAGGGCCATCAACTGCGCCCATCCCCTGGAAGGGGCGGAGCCCTGCGGCCAGTGCCCTGCCTGCCAGGCCCTGGCCCAGGAAAACAGCATGGACGTGATGGAGATCGACGCCGCCAGCAACAACGGCGTGGACGAGGTGCGCACCCTGCGGGACCAGATCGTCTATCCCCCCACGGTGGGGCGGTATAAGGTGTACATCATCGACGAGGTGCACATGCTGTCCACCGGCGCCTTCAACGCCCTGCTCAAGACCCTGGAGGAGCCCCCCGCCCACGCGGTGTTCATTCTGGCCACCACCGAGCCCCAAAAATTGCCCGCCACCATCTTGTCCCGGTGCCAGCGCTTCGACTTCAAGCGCATCAGCGTCCCGGTCATCGTAGGCAGGCTGAAAGAGGTGCTCCAGGGCGTGAACCGGCAGGCCGAGGCCGAGGCCCTGCAGATGATCGCCAGGGCCGCCGAGGGCGGAATGCGCGACGCCCTGTCCCTCCTGGACATGTGCCTGGCCTATGGGGAGGGAACCCTGTCCGCCGCCCTGGTGCGCCAGGTGCTGGGCACTTCGGACCGGGCCTTTTTGTTCGACTTCGCCCAAGCCCTGCTGGAGCGGCGGGCGGGGGATGCCCTGTCCCTCATCCACCAGATGAGCCGGGACGGGGGAGACCCGGTGGTGTTTTTGAAGGACATAGTCTCCCATTTCCGGGGCTTGCTGCTCAGCCAGCTGGTCAAGGAAGAGGCGTTGGCCGATTTGCTGGAGATCACCCTGGAGGACGCGGGGCGCTACCGCGCCCAGGCCCAGGCGGTGGACCAGGCCGCCCTGATGGGGCGCATGGAGCTGTTCATGGCCGCCGAGGCGGACGTGAAATGGGCTTCCCAGCCCCGGACCGTGGTGGAATTGGCTGCGGTGCGGGCCTGCAATCCCCAGGACGAGGAGAGCCGGGACGCGCTGCTGGAGCGCTTGGACAAGCTGGAAAAAGCCGTGGCCCAAGGGGCGGTTTCCGCGCCCCAGGCCGCCCCGCCCGCCCCGGCCAGGCCCCGAAAGGACAAGCCCAAGGAGAAGCCCGCCGCCCCGGCGGCCCCGGCCCAGGTGGAAGCGGCTGCGGTGGAGGGAAAGGAAGTGTGGGAGCAGGCCGTGACCCTGGTGACCGGCCAGCATCCCGAGGTCACCGCCCTGGTGAGCGCGGCCATCTTCGCCGGCATCCAGGGCGACCAGGCGGCGCTGGAGTTCCCTAAGCGCTGGAAGATGTACTATACGGTGCTCCAGAGCACCGGAAAAAAGCAATTGATCGAAGAAGCCCTCACCCAAGCGGCGGGCCGCCCCCTCACCTTGCGCCTGTCGCTGCAAGGCGACCAGCCCGCCGCCCCTCCCGCCGCCAAGGAAAACCTCTCTCAAATATACGAAGCCTTCGGCCGGGAAAACGTGATGGTGGTAGATGACTGAATCCCGGGGAAGATGCCTAGGGGCAGCGCTGACGCCCCTGGCCCGAGGGCCAGGGCGGGACAAACCCGAAACGCCAGGCGCAGCCATGGGCGGCCATTGGGGGGATTTGCCGCCGGATCGGCCCCAATCCTCCGTTACGCCCGTAGGCTCATCCAATGCGGAAGGGGACCTGGTTATGGAACTGCGCGTGCTTCGGTATTTTCTGATGGCTGCTCGGGAGGAAAACATCACCCACGCAGCCCAGCTTCTCCACGTGACCCAGCCAACCCTGTCCCGCCAGCTTCAGGATTTGGAGGAGGAGTTGGGGACAAAGCTGTTTGAACGGAGCAATCACCGCATCATCCTGACCCAGGATGGGCTGCTGCTGCGGCGCAGAGCCCAGGAGATCGTGGAGTTGGCGGACCGCACGAAGCGGGATTTTGTCCGGCGGGAAGCGGAACTGTGTGGAGAAGTGGCTATCGGCAGCGGCGAAACCCGCAGCATGTCGGCACTGGCCCAGATCCTGGCCTCCTTCCGTCAGGCGTATCCCAGGGTGCGGTACCGCTTTTACAGCGGCAATGCCGACCACATCAAGGAGCGCATGGAAAACGGCACCCTGGATATGGGACTGATGCCCGAACCTGTGGATATCGCCAAATATGAATTTCTCCGGGTGCCCGTCATGGAGGAGTGGGGCGTCCTCACTCGGGAGGACTCGCCCCTGGGAAGGCTGAAAGCGGTGCGGCCGGAAGACCTGGCGGGACGGCCTCTGATGCTCTCCGGCCGGGAAGCCGTCCAAAACGAGCTGGCCAATTGGCTGGGCGCAAGCCTGGATGAGCTGGATATCCGCATCCGATACAATCTGCTTTATAATGTGGCCATGTTGGTAAAAAACGGCTTTGGCGACGCGCTGTGCATCCGGCTGGACTGCGCCTATCCCGGTCTGCGCTTTGTGCCCCTGTCCCCAGCCCTGCGGTTCGGCTCTCTGCTGGCCTGGAAGCGCCGCCAGGCGGTTTCCCCCGCAGTAGATGCCCTGCTGCGCCACGCCAGGAAATACTTGGAAGGCATTTCTGATTATAAAGAATAGGCATTGGACATAAAAACAGGCCTGCTATACAATAGGGGTGTCCGGTGAGGGCGTCCCTATTTGGCGATGGAAAAGGGCACGCAAAAAGCGGCCTGGTTGCGTGAGAAGGGGCGCGTCCCCTGCCGGGCCCTATGAACGGCAACCGATGAAAGGAGAAGAACACTATGGCCATCCGACAAACCGCCGGGCGGGACGCCCTGGGCGGCTTCGCCCCCAAATTTGCCCAACTCAACGACGACGTGCTCTTCGGCCAAGTGTGGAACCGAACCGATAAACTTTCCCTGCGGGATCGCTCTCTGGTGACGGTGACGGCGCTGATGGCCCAGGGACTGACGGATTCTTCCTTTCGCTACCACCTAACCACCGCCAAACAAAACGGCGTCACCCGAAGCCAGATCGGGGAAATCCTCACCCACGCCGCCTTCTATGCGGGCTGGCCCAAGGCGTGGGCCGCCTTTAATATGGCGAAGGAGGTGTGGGCGGAGGAAGAGGATGAGGCCATGGCCGCTCACGCGGCGTCCATGCCCTTTCCCATCGGCGGGCCCAACGAGGGCTACGCGCAGTACTTCAGCGGGAAAAGCTACCTGGCGCCACTGTCCACCCAGCAGGTGGGCATATACAACGTGACCTTTGAGCCGGGCTGCCGGAACCATTGGCACATCCACCGGGCCAGCCAGGGGGGCGGGCAGATACTTATCTGCGTGGCCGGGCGAGGATGGTATCAGGCATGGGGCGAGCCCCCGCGCCTCCTGGTCCCCGGCGACGTGGTGAACATTCCGGCAGGGGTGAAGCACTGGCACGGCGCGGCGAAGGACAGTTGGATGAGCCACCTGGCCATAGAGGTGCCGGGCGAGAACGTCCAAAGCCAGTGGCTGGAGCCGGTGGAGGACGCTCAGTACGGGGCGCTGACCTAACCCTAGCCTGCCTTTAGCGGGCTGCGCAAAGTCCGCCCGCAGCGGCCCGCTGCCTATTCCTCAGCTGCCGCCCTCGTCCTGTGGACCGCACCGGCGCGCTGGACGCCGCTGCCGTTCTCCGGTGGCGCCGCGCTGATGGCCCTGGCGCCTTGTTTGCCTTTCGCCTTCGATATCCCCCTTGGCCAGTAGCCCAAATCTTGACGGGACGTCCCCGAAGGCGCTATAATGATGCCTGGACAGACGGCGGTTTGGCTCAGCGCAAAGCGCGAATCCAGCCCCATCGGAGGAGATTGAGCGAATGGCTGGTAAAATGCTATACGTGCTGGCCGGGTATGACCAGGCCACCCAAGGGCGTCTTGCAGGTATGCAAGATAAGCTATACGCCAAGGGCTTTTGCGGAGAACATACGCGGGGCATACCGATGCACGTGACCCTGGGCTCTTTTCCCGTAGAAGGGGAAGATGCGCTGATAGCCAGACTGAAGGAAACGGCGTCCATATGCAGCGCATTTGACGTGACGTTTCATCATATAGGCATTTTCGCCGGTTCCAAGGTGCTGTTTGTGGCGCCGGACTGCAACCCAGAGCTGCTTGCGCTGAAAGAGCGTTTCGGCGGCGGCAGCGGATGGACGCCTCATACCACCATGCTCATAGACGCGCCAGAGGCCATATTGCGGGCCGTTCCCATCTTGCTGGAAGAATTCTCTGCCTTCAGCGGCCAGGTGACCACGCTGCACCTGTACGAATTTTGGCCCACCCGGCACATCCTATCGGCGCCTCTCGGGTAGCCCATGGGCCCAGGCGGGTACGCCCCCGCTGGGCCGGCAGCCTTTGAGCCGGGCCGCCAAAACCATGGTCCGCCCGCCGGCCAATGGGCAGACACGCCCGAGCCGCCGGGGCATTGGCTATGGACCGGGCGGTACACGGTGATTGGGAGAGTCCGGCTCGGGGTTCTGGAAAATCTCCATAAGGTTGGGGGGAGCTTGTCGCGGCTACGCCGGCGTCCGCTGCCTCCCTGCTGAAGACGGGAATGCCCATACTGCTTTTCAAAGCGTTGGGATTTCTCCGTTTTGGCCTTCATTTCCTGTTGTATGCAGCCTCCGCTACTCCTCTGGCGGGACGGGAATGTACACCATTTTCAGGGGAATCATTTTGCGGTATTTTATGCTGAGCTGGTCGTAATACTTCAAGACCAGGTCCACAAGCTCCGTGCCATTGATGCCGCGGATGATGGGGGTGTTGTTCAGGTATTTTTGCGCGTTCTTTGTATAGTTGGACAGGGTTACAAATAGGCCGTAATCCCCCTCGCGCATAGCGCCTTTCAGGGACTGGATGGTCGTCTCCTTGATGTCGCCATCCTGGCTCTTGACCTGAACAACGATACGGGGCGGCAGCTCATCTTTATAGGCGGTAATGTCGATGCCTCTGTCTCCGCCATGGGGTGACAGAATGGTGCGGTAGCCCATGGCCTGCAAAAGATTTGCGACAAAGGGTTCCAGATCGTACCCTTTGAGATTTTTGCTCAGCTCTTTCAGGATAAAGTCGCGGGTGGACTCGATGATTTCGTCCGCCGTTTGCGCCACTGTTTCGTCGGTATCCGGCTCCATGATAGTCCCTTTGAAGCTTTTATCCAGCGCCCTTAAATACTCCTCTGCATAGTTCTTCACCAGGAAAAAGGTCAATGCCGATCCCACTTCATGCAGAGCGCCTTGTGAAAAGGCCGTACGGGGCAGATGTTTGAGCCACTTTACTTTCCGCCGATTGTGATACTGTACGGCTGCGTCATCATAGAAATAGGCGCTCTCAACCATCCCGATATTGATTTTGCGGTCGAACTTGGAGGGGAACACGATATAATCGCCTTTCCGCACTTCGTGAACAAACCGGTATAGCATTCCGGCACTTGTGGCAATCGACCCCTTTTTGGCATCCGGATACACCAAACTGTACTTTTCCTTGTAGGCGTCCCGGGAGGCGCTTATGGCCGACAGGTCGCCCATCTCTTCCCAACCGATGGCAATCAAATTTTGGTTCAAGAAGAGGGAATCGTTCATGGTATGGATTCCCCAAACGGTGACGCTTGCCGCTGTCATTCCAGCCACGCTCCTATCCGGTCATCGGTATATTGCTCTACCCATAAAGGCTTCCAATACTTGAACGGCTGCAAAAGATTTTTGCCCGATCAGCCGGAATGCTTCATCATTCATCTTGTGCGGGAAGCGCGTACCATCGCGGCCTTCGGGGACAAGGGCTCCGGCCTCTGCCTGAATGGCGTATCGCGACTTTATTGTACCAGATAACTGCGCTGTGTGTCCATTCCCTTCCGCGCATTTCTTATCCGGCACAAGAAGATGAGAGCGTAAAGGCGCGAGCCGCCCGATTTTGGGGGATTTGGCGAACGCCATCAAGTGAAAAGCATCCAGTTCGCCCTTGGAGAGGTTTGGGCCCTTCCCGCTGCTTTTTGCTTATTGCAACTCCGCATCCTAAGACCTATTCGGACGTTTGAAATCAAAAATCTATCCAGGCCAGCCTGCCAGGATTTTTTCTTGAGATGGGTGGGTTAGGAGTGTTATAGCACATTAGTACTATATTTCCCAGACATGATGTGGATTCCACTATACATTTTAATCATGCTAATCATATAGCATCCCGTACAAATTTCTGTAAGTTTTTATCGCATATCTATCGGTCATGCCAGCAATATGGTCGCATATTACCCGCATTAACAAAATGTTATCATTTTGATTGATGCGACTATAATAAACGTCAAATTCTTTCCTAATATATCCGATTCCGCGCTGATGGCGCATTTCATTTAGATATGCAATGCCACCCTTTTTACTGTATCTT
>DSLFC04102__coassemble_1107_pt1 | contig 18457 bp, 19 predicted proteins | sample DSLFC04102__metabat2_low_PE_004 | metagenome-assembled genome bin DSLFC04102
GATGGTGCCGATGTTCACATGGGGCTTGTTGCGCTCGAATTTTGCCTTCGCCATGGTGTATGTTCTCCTCCCTATAAGTGTGAATGAATCGTATGGAGCGGGTGATGGGAATCGAACCCACGTGATCAGCTTGGGAAGCTGGAGCTCTGCCATTGAGCTACACCCGCGCGCACGCCCGCCTGACATACCGGGATACCAAGGAATATTGTACCCAAAATCCCGTGATTTGTCAACGGGAAAAAAGGGCGTAAGAGCCCGAATCAAGTAAAATGTTGGTATCTTAGCCCTTTTCGTCCAAATACTTTTGCAATTTGCGCTTTACGCGCTGCAGGGCGTTGTCGATAGATTTGACATGGCGCCCCATTTCGTCGGAAATTTCCTGATAGCTCTTGCCCTCCAGGTATCGCGCCAAGGCCTGTTTTTCCAGGCTTGACAGCATCTCCCCAATACGGCCCTCAATGGCGCCGATGTCCTCCTGGTTGATGAGCATGTCCTCGGGATTGGACACCCAACCCTCGGTGATGACGTCCAGCAGGGTGCGGTCGGACTCGTCATCGTAGATGGGCTTGTTCAGGGAGACATAGGAGTTGAGGGGAATATGTTTTTGCCGGGTGGCGGTCTTGATGGCGGTGATGATTTGCCGGGTAATGCACAATTCGGCAAATGCGCGGAAGGAGGAAAGTTTTTCCTCCTTAAAATCGCGAATGGCCTTGTACAGGCCGATCATGCCCTCCTGCACAATATCCTCGTGATCGGCGCCGATAAGGAAATAACTGCGGGCCTTGCTCCTGACGAAGTTCTTGTACTTGTTGAGCAAATATTCCAGCGCCATGCCGTCGGAGGCCTGGGCCAGCTTTACAATTTGCTCGTCGGTCATGCCCTCAAACCGCTCGTACAAGTCAATCGCCCCCTCTGCGCATGGATTCCAACTTCCGACGTACATCTTCGCTGATTCGTTCCATCACCGTGGAGCGCCCGGGCTTGGCCACCGCGTTTACGTGACGGCGGCCCGCAGCCCGTGTGTACTCCATCTCGGCCAGCAATTCCCGGGCAGAAAGGCGGGTGGCGCCCCGGCCCAATACCACGGTCTGCTCCACCCCGTCGGAGGTGGCTACCCGCACTTCGCACCGGTCCAGCTGGATGTCCTGCGCCAAACCGTCCACCAGCCGCTCAATGTACTGGTCCGCCGTCTCCCCCTTGCGGGTAAACACCAGGGTGAGGGGACCCAGCTTTTCCTCGGTGCGCACCATGCGGCTGGACTGCCAGGCGTCGTATACCAGAATCACCTGCTGCCCGGCATAGCCCGCATAATCCTTGAATAGTTCGGTGAGCTGGTCCCGGGCGGCATCCAGCCCCGCCCCGCTCATGCGGCCCATGCCGCTGCGCCAAGCGCCCAGCACGTTGTAGCCGTCTACGATCAGCACCCGCTTCTTTTTATGCATGACGCGCCCTTGCCGCCTCGTACAGCAGGATGCCCGCCGCCACCGAGGCGTTCAGCGACTGAATGTGACCGTACATGGGCAGGCGCACCAGCTGGTCGCACTTCTGCCGCACCAGATGGCTCAGCCCCTCGCCCTCGGAACCGATGACCAGCGCCGCAGGACCGGTCAGGCTCACCTGGGCCGCGTCGGCCCCGTCCACCGCTGCGCCGGTAACCCATAACCCGGCGCGTTTCAGCTCATCCAGGGTGCGGGCCAGGTTCACCACCCGGGCCACCTTGATGTAGCTCAGTGCGCCCGCAGAAGCCTTTACCGCCGCGGGGCCCAGCCCGGCGGCCCGCCGCTCCGGCACGATGACCCCGTGAGCCCCCATACATTCGCAGCTACGGATAATGGCGCCCAGGTTGTGGGGATCGGTCACCCCGTCCAACACCACCACCAAGGGGTCCTCGTCCCTCTGAGCCGCCAGGGCCAAGATATCCTCTAGCGTGGAGTAGGCCGCAGCGGAGGCAAAGGCCAGCATTCCCTGGTGGCCCTTGCACACCTGGTCCAACCGGCTCCTGTCCACATACTGAATCACTACCCGCCGCTCCCGGGCCATGGCGATGATCTCCCGCGCCGAGCCGGTGAGATCGCCTTGCGCCACCAGCATCTTCTCAATGGGACGGTCCGCCTTCAGCGCTTCCCGGATGGGATTGCGCCCCACCAACAGGTTCTCCGGCCGTTCCTCCTCCTCAGGGGACAGCGCATCAAAGGCGGCCCTGGACGGCTCTATGGGCCTGGGCGGCTCCACCTGCCGGGCCGGCGGAATAGGCCCCCTGGGCGGCGCGGCCCGGCGAGGCGCACCCTCCTCCGACGGATAATGCCGTCCCTCCTCCCGCCGCCGGTCCCACCGGTTCCTATCCCGGCCGCTTCCATCATGGGCCCTGTTTTCCTCTCGCCGCCCATCGAACCGGCCCTGGCCCCGGGCGCCGCTCTCCCGGGGCTTATCCCCTCTCCGGGTCCACCGGTCCTGGTCCCGGCCCCGGCTTTCGCCGCCGGACGCCTTGTTTTCCCATCTTTGAAAGAACCGTCCACCCCCGGTATATTCCCAGCGCTGGACCTGATCGCCCTGAGGGGCGGACGCATCTATTCCATCCCGGGGGCCGTAGGATTTGCCGGAACCACTGCCCGGCTTTTTGTCGTATGCCATGCTTTACTCCTTCCCGTCCTTCAGAATCAAGCGCATGATATCATCCAGCCGCTCCTGCTGACCGGTGAGGTACAGATAGCCCAGCACCGCCTCCAGGGCGGTAGCCCGGTGATAAGCGGCGGTCTGAGCGTTTTTGGTAGGGGTCTGGCGGGCGTTGCGGGCCCGGCGCGCCACATCCCGCTCCTGCTGGGTGAGAATGGGTTCCACCAGCGCCAGGGCCCGGGCCTGGGCCTGGGCGCACACGATGCCTATCGCCCGGCCGTGCAGCTGGCGCACGTGCTCTCCCCGGCCCAACAGATGCCTGCGCACGTAAAGCTCGTACAGTGCGTCCCCCAAATAGGCCAGCTCCAGGGAGCCGGGCATCTGGCCATGGGCGTCGGGCCAATCGGCGCTCACAGCAGCTTCAGCAGCCGCTCATAGGCCGCGTCCCATCCCGCCGCCTTGTCCTGGGGCTGATAGGTGACGGTGGGGAAGGAGCGGGCCACGATCTGACGCAGCTGTCCCATATCCTGAATAGCCCCTAAGCCCATGGCCTGCACCAGCAGGTTTCCGATGACGGTGCCCTCGGAGGGCCCGGTAATCACCGGGCGCTGAAGGGCGTCGGCGGTGAACTGGTTGAGCATTTGGTTTTTGCTGCCTCCGCCCACGATATGCAATACCTTCACCGGCTTTTTGAGCAGATCCTGCTCCAGCCGCTCCACGCCCCAGCGGTACTTGAGGGCCAAGCTCTCGTATACCACCCGGCAGATCTGCCCTCTGCCCTCAGGCACTGGCTGACCGGTGCGGCGGCAATAATCCTGTACCCGCCGGGGCATATCCCCAGGGGCGGTGAAGCAGCCGTCATCCACATCGATCACCGCGTAGAAGGGCTGGGCGGCGGCGGCCCGCTCCACCAGGCCGGCAAAATCCACCGCGTCGCTGCGGCGGTCCCACTCCCGCTTGCATTCGTTGATGATCCACATGCCCATGATGTTTTTGAGCAGGCGGATGGTGCCGTCCACGCCGCCCTCGTTGGTATAATTGGCCTCCATCACCGAAGGCGCGCACAAGGGCGTCCTGATCTCCGCGCCCAGAAGCGACCAAGTTCCCGAACTCAGATAGGCGAAATCCTCCCCCTGGGCAGGCACGGCCGCTACCGCCGAGGCGGTGTCGTGGCAGGCCACGGCGATCACCGGTACCTTGCCCACGCCGGTTTCCTGGGCGACCTGATCCAGCAAATAGCCCCGCACCGTGCCCGAGGGTTGGATGGGGGTGAACAGACGGCGGGGCAGGCCGAAGGTGTCGATCAAATCCCAGCACCAATCCCGGGTGTAGGGATCGATGAGCTGGCTGGTGGAGGCAATGGTATATTCTGTGCCCATCTCCCCCGTGAGGAAATAGGCCAACAGGTCGGGCATAAACAGCAGCTTTTGGGCGATTTCCAGTTGCGGATCGCCCTGCTCCTTCATGGCCAACAGCTGAAACAGCGTGTTAAAATACATGAAGGCCAATCCGGTCTTGGCAAAGATCTGCTCCTTGGGCATGATCTCATAGGCTCGCTCCATGATGCCGTTGGTACGCTCATCACGGTAGTGCACCGGAATACCCGCCAGCTGGCCGTTGGCGCAGAGCAGACCATAATCCACCCCCCAGGTATCGATACCGATGGCGTCCAGGGCTATGCCCTGCTTGGCGCATTTGTTCAGCGCTGCCTTCATCTCATAGAAAAAACGCTGCACGTCCCACAAGAACCGCCCGTTCATCAGCACCGGGTCGTTGGAGAAGCGGTGGATCTCCGTCAGGGTGAGCACGCCATCCTCCAGGGCGCCCAGCATGGCACGCCCGCTGGATGCGCCAAAATCAAAGCCCAGCAAATTTAAACGCTTGCCCATGAACTCGCCTCCCATTGTGGTTGATTTCTCGATGCCTATTTGGTTTAAGTATACCAGAAGGCCGGTCTTTCTTCAATCCTTTTATAGTCATTCTCCCCCCGCTCCCTGGAGAAAAAACAGCTGTAAACCGGTTCTTTCCCTTGATTCAAGGCAATAGCGGCGGCTCATCCAGTAGCGAGAGAAAAAACAAGCCGGGAGAGAGAAGTCCTTCGAAGTCCCAAAGATCTTTAGACGGATCGGACGAAGGCCCTTTCCCTCTGGCTTGGATTAGGATGTGTCCCTGCGGCAGCGCCGCCGCGTCCGGGGGGCTCCGCCCCCCCGGCCCCCCTGACGCGAGGACCCAAGCTATTTGTGTTCTTGTGGTATGCTGGGATAGGTGTTCTGGTTCGGCGCTAGGCCGGTGTGGTGAAATCTGCGAAAGTGAGGCTCTATGCGTTTTTTGTGGAGTGGGTCATCGGAAAGATGGTGTTCTGGTTTCCTCCATTGCCGCCCATTGGGCGGCAATGGGGCTCTTGGGGTGTTCGAGACGTGGGCTCCACCGCATGTGCTGCGGCTGGCGGCTCCGTCCAAGTTACTGCCCCCATAGGCTCCACGCCCCCGCTGTCCCTGGTTCTGGGTCTTGCTGCTGCTCCCGCTCTCTTTTCGGAGCCTATGGGCGGGGAACCAGGTGACCGGGGAACGAGGAGACGGAGGGACGGGGAACCGGGAGGGGCGGGGATGCGGTACGATCCGCAAATCCGTCGGGATGGACGCTGACCCGGCGCCGGGGGCGCTGCCCCCGGACCCCTGCCAGGGGCTCCTCGCCCCTGAGTCCCCGCCAAGGGGACGCCCCCTTGGAACCGCCATCCTCGCTGGCGCGTAGGTGGCGCAACGGCCTCTATACCATCTTCTAAAATGCGGCGCTGAGAAAGGCGCGATTGGTGGGTTTGCCCAGGGCGATGCGATAGCCGAAGCGCTCTTCCCCACCCGGTGCCAGCCAGCGGGCCCGCCCGCTGGCTACCGGGTCGGGAGGAGCCTGCCAGGGCTCCACACATACCGCGCCCGGCTGCGTGGTGCATAAAGTCACAACCTTAAAGGAACTGTCTCCTGTGAGCCGGACCCCATACCCCTCCGCCGGGCAGATTAGCGTAGCCTCCACCCCGTGGCCCTGAAACACGTGGTCCCAGTCCAGGGTCAAGTCCACCGGTCCTGTGAGAACGCCCCGCCGGGGAGGCTGAACCAAATGATCCCAATACGCCTCCAGCCCCACCGCCAGCTTGGCCCCCGCCCGGTCCTCCACCCGAAAATAGGGATGAAAACCCAAGGCCATGGGCAGGGCCGTTGGGCTCAAGCTGCGTACCCGAAGGCTGGTGACCAGCGCTCCCGCCTCCAGGTGATAATCCAGGGTCAGCGCCAGACGGTAGGGCGGCCAATTATCCACCTCCAGGCCCAGGCGGCAGCCATCGGGCCATTGCCGCAGCACGCTAAAAGCCATGTTGCGGATAAAGCCGTGCATGGGCATGGGACAATGTGTCCCGTCTATCAAGACCCGTTCTCCCGCGCAGCGGCCCGCAAAGGGAAACAGCAATGGAATGCCCCCCGCCAGCGCCTCCCGCCGTCCCAACAGCCCTTCTTCCAGGCGCAATACCGGCCTCTCGCCCAGCCATACGCCCCCCACCATGCCCCCATATTGGGGCAGCACCAGGCAGCTCAGCCCTCCCCGGCGCAGCCACAGTCCCTTCACCGGCCCGCCCCCGGCTTATGCCGGCGGTAAAAGGCCCGAAGTTCTTCCTTGACGGTGGCGTCCAACTCCTTTTTCGGCACGCCACGCGCCGCCCCTTCCAGGGATTGCAACCGAAGCATACAGGCGCTGGGATCTGTCCCCAGGATGCGCAGCCAGGCTTCCCGACCGCCCGCCGCCTTCAGCTCCTCCGGCGTATGAATGCCTACCTTCTCCAATTGCGCCCGCAGTTTGGGACCAATGTTGGGCAAATCCTCCAGCTTCGCCATGTATATTCCTCCTTTATAGGCCCTATCCTCTCCCTATGGCCCAGGATTTTCGCCGCACCCCTTGTTCTCCCTTTCTCGGTTCGGATGTTCCGGTTCTCCTCCCTATCCAAACCGGTGGGTCAGCAGCCCGTACACGATGTAGGCCGCCAAAGCCGCCGCCAGGGCGATGAGCAGCGCTCCCCTGGACGTAGGGGCTTTGCGCTCAAACCACTTCTCCAGAAAGTCTGGGCCAAACTTTGCCAGCAAAAAAGCCACGATAAAATTCACCGGCAAAAAACCGTCCGACTGGAAGAACAGCAGGCAGGCCGCGCAGGCCAGGCCCATCACCGCGCCCATGAGAATCTGGCATATCCGCCAGGCCTTTTCGCTCAGGGCGTTAGCCCTCCGACCCCAATCGCTCATATAATCTTGAGGGCCGGGCGGCGCTTCCTCCACTTCGCCGGTCAATTCTTCTCGCTCCTGTTCTGGGCCGGCTCCGCCCCCCGGTACCTGAGGGGACTGCTCTAGGGGTCCGGGTCCCGCCTCCCTTTGAGGCGCCTCCAAAGCCTCAACCCCCGGGACCGCCGCTGCGCGCTCTCCCCCGGCAGCTTCCGGGAGCGCATCCCGGGATGCCTCGCCGGGCTCAGCGCCTTGAGAGATTCGCTTGTCCTCATCCATGCCGCGCACCGCCTTTCATTCGTATGGCTCCGAGCGCGTTTCCACCGGCGCTCTCGGGCCTATTATAGCCTATGGAGCAGGTGTTTGGCAATGGTTGACCGCCACTGTTCTACCCGTCCTCGCCCCCTCATAGGCTGGAAACGGCGAGAGGCCGGGCAAGGAGGATGATTTATGGAAAATCTGGCGGGGGTGTATCGCGATATCGCGGGCAGAACCGACGGCGACATCTACATCGGCGTGGTGGGCCCGGTGCGCACGGGCAAATCCACCTTCATCAAACGCTTTATGGAGAGCATGGTGCTGCCCCGCATGGAGGAGGGCAACGAGCGGTCCCGCGCGGTAGATGAACTGCCGGTGAGCGGCGCGGGCAAGACCATCATGACCACCCAGATCAAATTCGTGCCCAACCAGGCGGTGCGCATCGCCCTGAGCGACCAGGCGTCGGCTCGGGTGCGGCTGGTGGACTGCGTGGGATACTTGGTCAAGGGAGTACTGGGCCTCAACGAAGGGGAGAGCGCCCGCATGGTGCGTACGCCCTGGTTCGACCACGATATCCCCTTTGAAAAGGCGGCGGAGCTGGGCACTCGCAAGGTGATCCAGGAACACGCCACCTTGGGCGTGGTGGTGACCACCGACGGTTCCATCACCGAACTGCCACGCTCCAGCTATGTGGAGGCGGAAGAACGGGTGGTAAACGAGCTCAAAGCCCTGGGCAAGCCCTTTGTGGTGGTGCTCAACACCGCCGAGCCTGAGGGCGACGCCGCCTTGGCCCTGGAAAAGGCGCTTGGGGAGAAATACGGCGTGCAGGTCATGCGCATGGACGTATCCGCCATGGACGAGCAGACGGCCACCGCCCTGATGGAATCGCTGCTGTTCGAGTTTCCCCTCACCGAGGCCTACTTGCGCCTCCCGGCCTGGGTGGGCGCACTGAAGGAGGACCATTGGCTCAGCTGCGCCCTCATCAAAGCGGCTCAAGCCGCCGCCGGCGACATGCGCAAGGTGCGCGACCATACCCGGCTGGCCGCCGCTTTTGAAAGCGCCCAGTGTCCCTACACCACCGGCGCCCAAGTGGAGCGCATACGCCTTAGCGAAGGGGGCGTGGACTACCGGATCAATTTGACCGACGGGCTATTCTATCAGGTGCTGGGAGAGGCCAGCGGGCAACCCGTGGACGGCGAGGAGCACTTGCTCAAGCTGATGTGCGAGATGACCCAGATGAAGCGAGCCTACGACCGGGTCGCCGCCGCCCTGGACAGTGCCCAACGCACCGGATACGGCCTGGTTCCCCCTGCCATGGCGGAGCTAACCCTAGAAAAGCCGGAAATCGTAAAGCAGGGCGGCCGCTTCGGAGTAAAACTTAAGGCCAGCGCTCCCTCCCTGCATTTGATTCGGGTGGACATTGGGGCCGAGGTGAGCCCCATGGTCGGTACCGAGCAGCAGTCTGAAGAACTGGTCCGCTACCTGTTGTCCGAGTTTGAAAACGACCCCGACAGCATCTGGTCCACCAACATCTTCGGCAAGCCCCTTTCCGACCTCATGCGGGACGAATTATCCGGCAAGCTGACCAGAATGCCCGGCGACGTCCAGGAAAAGCTGCGCGAAGCCATTACCCGCATCATCAATGAAGGCAACGGCGGCATGATCTGCATCTTGCTGTAATACGCGGCTCCCTTTGCGCTCAAAGCCCGCCCTTAGACGCCGCCGGCGCCAAGAGCGGGCTCTTTTGCCCCGCCGCTCCGATCCCCGCGTCCGTCCCCACAGCCGTTCTCATGGCATGGCGGTAGCGGCGCCGCGCCGGAGCCTCGGGGCTTTGCAGGCAAAAAGAAGCGGCCCTATACGGCGCCCCTATAAGGAAGTAATTGGATTGTCGCAGGTCGGCATGGCTGAAAAGTCATGCCGTCCCGTCTTGTCTTTGCCGTTCCACGGCCTGATCGCCCCCCGGCAGGTTGACTTCTCCGATGAAGTTCCGGACCAGTTCAATCTTCTGCCTGCGGTGGCCGCTGGACTTATCCGGCGCATGGACGATGATCTCCTTTACAAACTCATTGACGCTGGTGGGCGTCAGCTCCCGGATGGCCACATACTTCCTCACAATAGCTGCAAAGCGGTGAAAGTCACCCTGATCCCGTTCAAAGGTTGCTACCGCGTCCCGCCATGCCTTGACCTGTTCCGCCAGTTCTTTTTGTTCTGCTTCATAGTCAGCGGAGAGTTTCACGAACCGTTCATGGCTGATCGTACCGCTAATGTCGTCCTCATAGATACGCTTGAAAATGCGGTCAAGTCCGGCAATACGCTTTTCCGCTTGGGTAATTTCGCGCTTGCTCATCTCGTTCCAGCCCCGAGGGTCAAAGGTCACCCCGGAAACGCCGTCGTCGATGAAAAGCCCAGGATTGGGGAAACCGCTGCCGGTTGCGTACTTCAAAAGGATTTTCTTTATGATTGGCTACGCTGTTACTCTGGCCTCCAGTGCGTCCTCTTGGGACAGGCGGGCGTACCAAGCGGTGATGTTGTCAGGATAATTGGCGTTTGCGGTCATGCTTCATTCCTCCTGCAATGAACGCCCGACAAACAGGTTGCCATTTTTATTATACTGCGGTTTGTCCTCTTTGTCAGCAGATGCGGCAAGGGCTTCCGAGGGAATGAGCCGCACCATTTTGTCATAGAGCGGTTCCGTGGCGCCGCAGGAAGTCTGCACCTCATAGGCCGTCCCGCCGAGCCTGTAACAGACGCTTTCTTGCAGCGGATTTCCCCGTTTGGGGAGATAATCGCGCTCTTTCTGGCTTCGTTTCTGTTCCATTCCGTTCCCGTCCTTTCCGGGAAGCCACAACAGAGCAAGCCTAGGAAGTGTGTCTACACTTCCGCAAAATCTCCGTTTCCGGCCTGCCGCCGGAACGGAGATTTTTGCTTGTTGGGAGCATCCCAAACCCTTGTTTTTTGCTTCGCTAATACTATGACGGCTATATAAATAAGCTGTGTACCCGGACGCTCTACGATCTGGACGGTACGCCCCATGTGCGGGTAGACGAGTGCATGAAACGCCGCTTGCAGGCAAAACTGGCACAAGCCATTGTGGTCTGGAAATAGCAAAGCTAAAGGAAGCAGTCAAGGGTCGAGATGAACGCTTCGTGTCCTTGACGGCTTCCTCCTTCTTTACTGTGTGGCAATCAAGGGGGCCCCAGCAGAAATTCTCTTGCGTCCGCTGTTATTATCATGCTTGTACCTACGCATTTTAGAGGGCAGAAAAGCCCGATGTTACCGGGGCTTTCTGGCGTGATTGGATAGCCGGAGGTATCTTGCCATTCTTACCCTTGAAAATGCGGTTTGAAATGCGTAGAAAACCGGCGTGCCATTTCATTGCGAAAGAGCATGCCGGTTCATTTTGCAACCCTGTTTATCAGCGGTTAAGCGCGTTTGTTTCTGTTACTTCCTTATTGGCGTTCACCCTATGCGGCTGCCTGTTTCGCGAGTTGGCGGTTAATAGCCTTCGCCCTCGGCTTTGCCGCCTTCGCAGAGGGCTTTGCAACTGGAAAAGCCGGTACCCAGCCGTGCGGCGCCCATGTCTACGTACATCTTGGCGGTCTTGTAGTCCCGGATACCTCCCGATGGCTTGACCTTGATACGGCCCTGGGCTTCCTCCAGCATGGCCTGCACCGCTTCTACCGTGGCGCCCGTTCCGTTGAAGCCGGTGGAGGTCTTCACAAAATCGGCCCCTGCGGCGATGCATACTCGGGTAGCCTTGCGCACTTCGTCCAACGTCAGCTGGCTGGTTTCAAAGATGACCTTCACCAGCACGCCCTTTTTGTGGGCTTCCTCCACGACGCCGCGGATTTCCTGCTCCACCACGGCCCAGTCTCCGCCCTTGGCGTAACCGTAGTTCATCACCATGTCGATCTCATGGACGCCCTTGGCCGCGTATTCCGCCGCGGCCGCCCGCTTCACTGCCGCTCCGCTGTAGCCGTAGGGGAAATCCAGCACGCAGGAAACCAAGGTGTCGGTATCCTTGGTCATCTCCAGGGCCATATCGATGTCGCAGCCCCGCACGCACACCGAGTATACGTGGTAATCGATGCCCAATTGAATGGCGTCTCGGGCCTGCTCAGGCGTCATATCAGGCTTAAGCACCGCGTGGTCCAGATACCTGGCGATATTCATGGCAATTCCTCCGTTCTGTGTGATGGGTGGAAAAGGCGTCTATTCTTGCGAATCCTCCGGTTCCATATCTATTTCGTCCTCGTCCCCGGCCTCCTCATCCACGCTGATGCGGCCGGCGGCGAATTCGTCGCGGATCTGCTCCTCGATCAGATCGATCAACTCCGGGTGCTCCTTTACGTACAGGCGGGCGTTTTCTCTGCCCTGACCGATGCGCTGGTCGTTATAGTAGTACCATGCGCCGCTCTTTTTGATGATCTCCCGCTCCACGGCGATATCCAGCAGCGCACTGGAGGCGGAGAAACCCTCCCCAAAGAGCATATCCACCACGGTGGTCTTAAAGGGCGGGGCCACCTTATTTTTGACCACCTTCAGCTTGGTGCGGTAGCCGATGATTTCTGAGCCGTTTTTGATGGGTTCGCCCTTGCGCACGTCGATGCGCACCGAGGCGTAAAATTTGAGGGCCTTGCCGCCGGTAGTGACTTCGGGATTGCCGTACATCACGCCCACTTTTTCCCGCAGCTGGTTGATGAAGATCACCAGGGCGCCGGTCTTGGCGATGACGCCCGCCAGCTTGCGCAGGGCCTGGCTCATGAGCCGGGCCTGAAGGCCCACATGGCTCTCGCCCATGTCCCCCTCAATCTCCTGCTTGGGCACCAGGGCGGCCACCGAGTCGATGACCACCAGGTCGATAGCCCCGGAGCGCACCAGCGCCTCGGTGATATCCAGCGCCTGTTCCCCGTTGTCCGGCTGGGCGACGTACAATTCGTCGATGTCTACCCCCAGCTTTTTGGCGTAAACCGGGTCCAAGGCGTGCTCGGCGTCGATAAACGCCGCCGTACCCCCCGCCTTCTGGGCCTGGGCGATGACGTGCAGGGTCAAGGTCGTTTTACCCGAGGACTCCGGGCCGTACACCTCCACGATGCGGCCCCGGGGCAGTCCGCCTACGCCCAGGGCGAAGTCCAACCCAAGGCATCCGGTGGGGATCACGTCCACCTGCATTTTGGCCGTGGCGTCGCCCAGCTTCATCACCGAACCCTTGCCAAAGTCCTTCTCAATTTTACTCAGCGCGACTTCCAGTGCCCGCTGGCGCTCCTCGTTCTCCACCTTGCGCACCGCCGGCTTTTTTTCGGCCTTTTTGTCCGCCATCAAAACGCCTCCTCACGGACCTTTGTTTCTCCAAAGTCCCTTTGATGTTACTATAGCACAAAACGTCCTTTCCTTCAAGGCGTGGATTGAGTCAATTGACGCAATGCTTGCTGTGCGGCGATAAAATCCAGCACATGACGCAGGGGGAGATTGTCCCAGTGTACCCCGACGCGGTGGCCAATGACTACCGTTCCATCCGGAGAGCGCTGGGCAAGCCGGCCGCCGTGCCTTTCCGGTGGGAACCGGTCCAGCGGCCCCATTAAGGCAAAGAAAGGGCCGGGGGCGCTCCCCCGGCCCGATTGCCGGCTGTTATACGGGCATGACGGTATTCTGCTTGTCCAGCAGGGAATTGTCCAGCTTCATGGTCTGGGCCTGGCGGTACTCGAAGAACTTGGTGGCTACCTGGGGGAACAGGGCGTAGCTGAGCACGTCCTCCTCCTGCTGGTAGTAGGGGGCCACTTCCTTGCGGTAGTGCTCCAGCTCCGGCTTGATCAGGTCGGCGGGGCGGCAGGTAATCACCTTGGCGTCGCCGATGACCTTGCGCCGCACTTCCTCGTTCACCGGGGCGGGCAGCTGGCCGTATTCGCCCTTGAGCAGCGCCTGGGACTCCTTGGGGTTCATCTTGTAGCGCTCGCCGCTGATGACGTTCATCACGGCCTGGGTGCCCACGATCTGGCTGGTGGGAGTGACCAGAGGCGGGAAGCCGAAGTCCTCCCGCACCCGGGGCACTTCCTCCAGCACCTTGTACAGCTGGTCGGACTTGCCCGCCTGCTTGAGCTGGTTGATCAGGTTGGACAGCATGCCGCCGGGCACCTGATACAGCAGGGTGTTCACGTCCACCTGAAGGATCTTGGGGTCCCGCACGCCCTGGGCGGTGAGCTTGTCGGCCACCTGGCGGAAGTGCTTGGCGATGTCGGCCAGCAGGTGGATGTCGATGCCGGTGTCGTAGGGCGTGCCCTGGAGGGTGGCCACCAGGGCCTCGGTGGCGGGCTGGGAAGTGCCGTTGCCCAGGGGGGACAGGGCGCAGTCCACGATGTCCGCCCCGGCCTCGATGGCCTTCAGGTTCACCATGTCGCCGGTGCCGGTGGTGTTGTGGGTGTGCATGTGGATCTTGGTTTCCGGCTTCAGGGCCTGCTTCATCTTTTTGATCAAGCTGTAAGCCGCGTAGGGCAGGAGCAGGTTGGCCATATCCTTGATGCAGATATTGTCCGCGCCCATCTTCTCCAGCTTCACCGCCAGGTCCACGAAGTAGTCCTCGGTATGCACCTGGCTGATGGTGTAGCTCATGGCCGGCTCGCAAATGCCGCCGTACTTCTTGGTGGCCTTGATGGCGGTCTCCAGGTTGCGGGTATCGTTGAGGGCGTCGAAAATGCGGATGATGTCGATGCCGTTCTTGATGGACAGGCGCACAAACTCGTCCACCACGTCGTCGGCATAGTGCTTATAGCCCAGGATGTTCTGGCCCCGGAACAGCATTTGCAGCTTGGTGTTGGGCATGGCCTCCTTCAGTTTGCGCAGCCGCACCCAGGGGTCTTCGTTGAGAAAGCGCAGGCAGCTATCGAAGGTGGCGCCGCCCCAGCACTCCAAAGAATAATAGCCTACCTTATCCAGCTTGTCGCAGGCGGGCAGCATGTCCTCGGTGCGCATACGGGTAGCGGCCTGGGACTGGTGCGCGTCGCGCAGGATGGTATCGGTAATCATAACCTTACCCATAAACTATCAGCCTCCTTACAGCGGTTGGAACGGGGGCTGCGCGGCGCAGCCGGGCCGCCCCCTGTCCGAAACCAATCCCTAGTTGAGGGCCACCAGGGGATCGCCGGAGTTCACGGCGGAGCCCTTGGTCACCATGACGCTGGCCACCACGCCGTCCCTGGGGCACATGATTTCGTTTTCCATCTTCATGGCTTCCAGGATGAGCAGCACCTGGCCCCGCTTTACCGCGGCGCCGGGCTGCACGTTTACGGCCAGAATGGTGCCCGGCATGGGGCTGTTGATGGTCTCCGCGCCGGCAGGCGCGGCGGGCGCGGCGGGCTTGGGCGCCGGAGCCGGGGCGGGGGCGGGGGCGGCGGCCGGAGCCGGAGCGGGCGCAGGCGCCGGAGCGGGCGCGGGAGCCGGGGCGGGCGCCGCCACGGGGGCGGGAGCCGCGCCGGCGGCCACTTCTTCTACTTGGACGGAATAGGTCTGACCATTCACGGTGATCTGATACGTACGCATGGCGAAATACCCCTTTCAGTTACTCTATCGGCCTAGAGCCTGTCTATCATCGTCAAACTTCCAGCTGCTGGCGGCGTCCCGCGCTGGCCCAGGCGTTGCCGCCCAGCCTGCGCACGGAGCGCACCACCAGCGTTCTGCCTTCGCCCACCTGCTCGCCGGCCAGGATGGCCGCCATGATCACCGCCACCAGGGCCAAATCGTCCTGAGCGGGGGCTGCCACGGGGGCCGCGGCGGCGGGAGCGGGCGCGGCGGGAACGGGGACCGCAGGCGCCGCCCCGGGGGCCTTTTTCCGCCCCTCGATCCCTTCCATTACCGCGCTAAGCACTTTGATCGCGCCGATCAGGATGATGAGGCCGATGAACACCACCACCATGCCTATCACCATGACCTTTAAGCTGAACCACAACAGCTCCATTCTTTCTTCCTCCCTTTACAGCGGCAGGTTGCCGTGCTTCTTGGGCAGGCGCGAATCGCGCTTGCTGGACAGCATCTCCAGCGCGGCAGCCAGCATCTGGCGGGTTTGGCTGGGCTCGATCACGTCGTCCACATAGCCCATCTTGGCGGCGTTGACGCCGTCGGCCACGTTCTGCTGGTAATCCTTTTCCAGTTCCTCCCGCTTCTTCAGGGCCTCGGCGCTGCCGGCCAGCTTGCCGGGCATCAGCACCTGCACGGCGGCCTTGACGGTGAGGGGTGCGATGACGCTGCCCGGCCAGGCGTATACCATGTCGGCGGCGCTGCGGGCGGCCAGCACCATGTAGGCGGCAGCCACCGCGTTGCCGGTGACCAGGGCGATGCGGGGCACGGAGGCGTCCGCCAGGGCGGCGCTGAGCTGGGCGCAGCCCCGGGCCAGCTGGCACTGGCCGCCGGCGTTGGCCACGCTGAGCCCCACGCTGTCGCACAGGGTGATCACCGGGATATTATAGCAGTCCATCAACCGCACGAACCGGGCGGCCTTGTGACAGCCCTCGGCGGTCAGCGCACCCTCGCCCACGCCGGGCTGGGTGGCCACAAAGCCCACGGTGCGCCCGCCGATGGCGGCCAGCGCCACCACCATTTCCGGGGCGCAGCCCGCGCCCAGCTCCAACACCTTGCCGTTGTCGGCGATGCCGGCCAGCACGGATTTTACGTCGGTTACGGTGTCGATCTGGTCCAGTTGGGGGATCAGGCGGTTCACGTCGTCGGGCTGGGTCAGGTCCACCGGCGCGTCCTCCAGGTTGTTGGCGGGCAGCATGCACACCAGGGCGCGGGCCATGGCGATGGCTTCCTCGTCGGTGCCGCAGGCCAGCTGGGCCAGGCCGTTCTTCAGGCAGGCCTGGGCGCCGCCCAGGCTCTTGGCATCCACTTTGTCCGGCGTATTGGCCGAAACCACCTGGGGCCCGTTCATGAACATGCGGCCGCTCTCGCCCACGATCACCAGGTCGTTCTGCACCGCCACCATGGCCGCCGAGGCGGCGCACTGGCCCAGCACCACCGCGATTTGGGGCACCACGCCGGACAGCTGGGCGGTTTTGGCGGAAATGCTGGCGTAGGCGTTCACCGCGTCCACGCCCTCCTTCAGGCGCACGCCCATGGAGTCGAACAGGGCCACCACCGGTGCGCCGGTCTTGGCCGCCAGGTCCATCACTTTGATCACCTTGCGGGCGTGCTCCGCGCCTACCGCGCCGCCCATGACCGTATAGTCCTGGGCATAGACGCAGGCGGGACGCCCGTCGATGAGGCCGTAGCCGGTCACCACGCCGGATTCGCCGTCCCGGCCCACCAGCGCGTCCAGCTCAACAAAGCTGGCTTTATCGAAGAGCAGGCCGATGCGCTCCCGCGCGGTCATCTTCCCCAGCTTTTTTTGTTCAGCTACGCGCTCGGGGTCGCCCGTCTGGATCGCCAGCTTGCGCTCGCGTACGATGGGCAGATTGTACTCCACACTCATGGTTCAATCCCTCCAAGCCTTGTCGTGTATATATAAAAGGTTCCAAACTGGCACAAATTCAATACTTCGACAACGCCCCTCCTTTTCCTGCCGCCCTAATGTTGATTTTTGCGGTCTTTTTGGCAATACCCCCGGCTATGTGGTATAATACTGCCGGGGAGGTGTGGCCATGTTCAAGGAACTGCTGGCCCAGGGCGTAGAGCAGATGGGCTTGTCCCTAACCCAGGGGCAGCTGGAGCAATTCGCCCGATACCACCAAATGCTCACCCAGGCCGGGCGCACCATGAACCTGACCCGGGTGAACGCCAACGACCAGGAATCGGTTCCCCGCCATTACCTGGACAGCCTCACCCTGCTGGCTCATCCCGGCCTGCTCCAAGGCGTGGACGCCCTGGCCGACGTGGGCAGCGGCGCGGGCTTGCCCGGCCTGGCCCTGGCCATCGCCCTGCCCCAGGTCCGGGTGACCCTCATCGACGCCCTGGGCAAGCGGGTGAACTTTCTGGAGGAAGTAATCCGGGCCCTGGGCCTCAACGCCCAAGCCCTTCACGCCCGGTGCGAGGACGCGGGCAGGGACCCGGCCCTGCGGGACCGCTTCCCCCTGGTCACCGCCCGGGCGGTGGCGGATACTCCCTTGCTGGCGGAATTGGCTCTGCCCCTGGTGCGCCCCGGCGGCCGCCTGGTGTGCTACAAGGGCCCGGCCGCCCAGGAGGAAGCCCAGCGGGCCCAAGGGGCGCTGGCCGCCCTCAACGGCCGGGTTGAGGCTATTCTGCCCGCCCCCATTCCGGGACAGGACTGGGACCACCGGCTGCTGGTGCTGCAAAAGATGGGCGCCACCCCGCTCCGCTATCCCCGCAAGGCGGGCATTCCGGAGAAAAAGCCCCTGTAACCCCTGGGGCTTCCAGCCGTCCGGGCCCGGCTCACCCGCCGGCCCCGCCGGAAAGGGCCCCGGCCCCCATCGCCGCCTGCACCTGCCGCAGGCCCGGTTCCGGAGCCTGGAACATCCGCCTGACCCCGCCGAAAAGGGCCCAAGCCCCGTGGAGGCTCAGGCCCTGGCGCGGTCCGAAAGCAAAGCGTCCCGGCAAAGCCGGACAGGCTACAGGACGATCTTGTTCAGGTCGTTCAGGTCCTTGGGATTTACGTCCCCTACCAGGCCCACCAGCAAGTACCGCTCCGACATGGGATCATACTTGATCTCCGGCAAAATGCTGAACCCTTCGATCTCTCCGGTGGAGCGCACGTGCATCCGGGGTCCGGTGCAGCGGTGGAGCAGGTCCCCGATCATGATGTGGTTTTCGTCGTGGAAGGAGACCGGTAGGTCCTCGTCGATCTTGCGCCTTACGTAGTCGGCAATGGCCTTGAGGTCCAGATCGGGCCGCTGGTCGAACTCCAGCAAAAAGCCGTGGCGCACGTCGCCATGCTGGTATTTCAGGTCGCACTGCTGCAGCAATTGGCACTCGGCCAGGTCCTCGGCGGTGTGGGCCATCTTGCGGTACTTGATGGTGTGGAACACGATCTGGGTGATGTCCTCGGGCTCGGGGCCGAACAGGGTGGGCCGGGTCACCACGATCTCCTCCCCCACCCCGATGAGCAGCTCCGCGTTGAAGGAGATAAAGGGGCGCAGCAGGTCGAAGTGCTCCACAATGACCCGCTTGCCCAAGCGCAGCGCGGTCTCCACCGCCTCGGCCAGCACCCCGATCTGGGTAAAGGCGGACTCAAAGCGGATGTCCATGTGATAGGTGTGGGGGCTGAAGAAGCCGCCCTCCCCCACCGACAGAATGGGCAGGGGCCGCACGTTTACCCCGTTGTCGTCGTTGGTCATCTCCAGGCCGGGGAACATGCCCTTGACCAGCATGCTCTTGCCCGAGCCGGCCTC
>DSLFC04102__coassemble_1112_pt1 | contig 18399 bp, 15 predicted proteins | sample DSLFC04102__metabat2_low_PE_004 | metagenome-assembled genome bin DSLFC04102
CACCTGAACCGATATCCATGCTGCACCTATCCTGCCGCTTCCAAAGCAGCCGAGAGCCAGAGCAAGGCATCAAGCCTCGCCCTGAGCCTCCGCAAACGCGCTGAAGATCTCAGCGAAAGAGTCGTTCACGTCAAAGGGTGCTTCATAAGCAACTTCGGAGTTGACCAGGCAGCGATCCAGTTCCGCAGAAACGGCATCCGCGCGACGGTTCATCTCGGCAGCGAAGTTCCGCACAACCTTGCGATCAAAGTTGATCGTGGTAACCCGCTTTACATCGCAGCGGTAGGTCACCTGATTACCTTCCTGATTGAAGCGATAGCCGATACCGCCGCCGTTGATGAGAACCTCGGAGTTTCGCACATCCGCCATGCGCTTGAGCACCCGGGCGATCTCCTGACGCTTGGCGTTCAGGCCAACCTCGCTATCCATATCAATGGGCAGAGCATTCTTAGCGGCATGGATAGCCTTGCTCAGCTTCTCGCGCTGATCCATAAGGTGCATCATAAACTTGACCACATCGGTGATCCTGTCCGCAAACTCCGTGGGCGGGGTATCAACAACCGTTTCATTCTCTGCACCGTCGAACACCTTCTGACGGAGATAGGTGTTTTCGACCTTGGTGATGTTAGCTTCCCGACCGAGAATGCCCTGAGCTTCATCCATCAGGGTTCCCAGCTTATTCTGAAAACGGAATGCTTCTTTCAGATTCATTGCGTTCACTCCTTTGCTTCACTTCATGGGTATATCATAGCGACTGCTGATCGGTTTGTCATTGAACCGCTGGTTTAGTGTCCAATCGTCTATCTGTTGTGTTTCAACAATGAGCGCGTTTCATCATAGGCTATTCTATCAGCGGGAAGCCCGACATTACCATTGATATCGTCCGGCGCGGCCAAGCGATTTGCCTAGCTATGGAGAGGGTCATGTCCCATTATCCCTTGGACGGCTGCCGCATCGTCCAACTGGAACAGGAAATTCGCTCTACAACCGCCCTAACCTGGCTTAAATCGGTAGATCTAAATCAGGCTTGCCGGATGTTTAAGACCTTTATGATGGTGCGTATGAACACAGAATAGCACTTTGCGGAATGACTCCATTCCCAATTTGAATGCTTGTCCCTTGACATTTTTGTGAAATAGCGCTATTGTATTCGCAGCATATTTCATAGAAAATCGGAGGGCAAGTTATGGGAAATGTGCTCATTATGCCGAAACAATCCAAGGAATTCGTGCAAGGATTGTTTGAAGTCTTGGGCGTAGAAGCCAACGCGGCAGAAATCGTGGCAGACCATTTAACTCAAGCGGAAATGCGCGGGCTTGCTTCCCACGGATTGTCCAGAATTCCCTTTTACACGGCAAAACTGCGCGGCGGTGGATACAAAGCCGCGCCCCATATGTGCATTGTGCGAGAAAGCGAATCCTGTGCGCTGCTGGATGCCGATGATGCCTTGGGTGCTGTGGCAGGACGGCAGGCCATGGAGTTGGCCATGGTAAAAGCCCGTCAATCCGGATGCGGCACCGTGGCGGTATGCCACTGCAACCATATTGGTTTTCTGGCTTATTATACCATGATGGCGGCCCAACAAGGCATGGTCGGCTTGGCACTATGCAATTCTGGGGCCTCCACCGCTGTATGGGGCACACGGCAGCGTGTGCTGGGCACAAATCCCCTTAGTGTATGTCTGCCCGCCCAACGACACGACTGTGTGGTATTCGATGGAGCAACCAGCGTGGTAGCTCAAGGTAAGGTTGCGGTGGCCAATATTGAGGGGCGCCCCATTCCTTCTAGTTGGGCCTACGGCCCCGGCGGGGAACCCACTGCCGACGCAGCGCTGGCTTTGCAGGGTGCCATGTGCCCTGCCGGCGGCTATAAGGGATCCGGCTTGGCCATGGTGATTAGCCTGCTGTGCGCCGGTCTCACCGATATGCCCTTTGATATGGAGGCTGAGAACCTGCGCCGCATCCACGAGGATAGCCAGGGCAGTGAGCTGGGCGCTTTTTTCTCTGCGGTAGATATCGGTCGTTTTACTTCGCTTAATAGTTTTACCCGACGGGTAGATGGGTTTATCAATGCCGTTAAGGCATTCCCGCCCGCTCCCGGTTTTGAGGAAATATTGGTTCCAGGAGAAATCGAAGCCCGAAGTGCTCGCCGGGCCGAAACAGAAGGCTTTACCATCAGCTGCCAGTTATACGATTTGTTGCGGACTGTCGCCGCGCCTTACGGTCTGGACGCGCAGATGGCGGCGTGGCGCCATTTACGCTAGAGCCCGGGCGTTGTGGAAAATTTCTTTACTTTAATTTCGAGAGGAGGCACAAACCATGGACATGGCGCAAATCCTTGAACGGCTGAAACAATTCGACACCGCTTCCATCACCAACGTAGTGGCGAGCTATTCCGGCGATAGGGAGGGATGCCTGGGGCTCTACAACCCTTGGAGGGTGAATTGGTATACCGATCAGCGCATCCGCTGCATGTTCCCTCAACTGGGGCCGCGGGTTGGCTACGCGGTTACGGTTCGCTATGGGATGCCCGACGCCCGCTTTGCCCGACTGAATTTTGGCGATGTGCTCCGCGCCATACACAGCGTAGGCGCGCCGGTCATCGTCGCCATGGAACAAGCGCTTCCCGAGCCCTATAAGAGCAAAAACGGTTTGTCAGGAGGAAATATGACCACCGCCATGAAAAAGGCGGGTTGCGTAGGCGTGGTCAGCGACGGACCTTCCCGGGATATGAACGAAATACGGGATATGGATTTTCAATATCTCCTCACCGGGGTATGTCCTGGCCATGGGGATTTCCAAATCGACGCCATCAATGTGCCCGTGAGCATTTGCGGCATGGACGTAGCGCCCGGTGAAATCATCCACATGGACGAAAACGGCGCTTGCAAGTTTCCGGCCAGCTGCGCACCCCAAGTCCTTGCCCTCGTGGAAAAACTATCGGAGAAAGAGCAGGCTCATATGAAAAAAATGCGTAACAGCCATACGATTGACGAACTGACCGCCTTTTTTTCCGATCCTAGGCCTCCGCAGGCATAGCGGTTTGCCGTTGCGTTTTTGCTCTATGCGCCCTTCTCTCGCCTTGTCCAAGCAACGAAGGGCGCTTTTCCGGGACCTTGGATGCATTGCTTGATCCCGCAGGAAGCCCTCAAGGCGTCCGGCTTACGAAGGGGGCTCTTTCTCGCCGCCTCGTCCTGCGGGCGCTGCGGAGGGGTCGGGGCTTAGGGGGGATCCGCCGTCAGGATGACGCCGCGCTGGAGCAAATTCCAGTGGATCAGCTCCGGGGCCAAATCGGCGAGGGAGCCGCCATGACGGCAGTACAGCGCCGCCATGACGCCGGCGGATTCCCCTGTGGCCATCATGGTGGCCTGTACCCGCAGGGAGGCGTAGGCTTGGGCGTCGCAGGAAATGCAGCGGCCCGCCGCGATTAGGTTGGCCATCCCCTGGGGCAACAGGGCGGTATGGGGGATATAGGCCGGACCCGTCAGGGGAATCAGGTCTTGGGCGGCGCTATGGGAATGGTGAAGGTCCATGGGATGGGCGCACCGGGCGACGGGGCATGGATAGCTTCGTTCAGCCAGCAAATCCGCCCCCGTCACGGTGGTAATCCCCTGAATGCGCACCGCTTCCCGCACTCCCACGCTCACGCCGGAAGCGACGATTTCGCAGCGGCGAAATTCCGGATAACGCCGGCGCAGCAGTTCCACGATGGTAAACATATCCCGGCGCAATTTTTCTTCCGCCGCCTGGAGGGAGGCCCGGCAGCAGGCGTTCCCCGGACGGCGCGTCACATTCACCGCCACCGCCTTGCCCCGCACCAGCGCGTTAAACCACGGCCCGCCAAATTGCTCCAGTTGCCCTCGCTCCACACAGCCAGACAGGTAATCCCGAATGGTTTGGTTGCAGGAGGGCTTTCCGTCCTTTCCCGCATGATGAATGCATTCCCGCATCAGCTCCGTGGAAAGATCCACGCCCTCCAGCAAAAAGCACAGGCTCATGGGCTGCATGTCCTCATGCTCTTCCTCCATAGGCGCATGCGCCATGCGGCACAGGTCGGCTTCCCCCGTAGCGTCGATAAAGCATTGCCCGCTTAACGCCTCGGTCCCATTCTTGCTCTCCATGACCACATGGCTTAGGCGGCCATCCCGGACCAGGCAGCCGGAAAGCAGCGCGTGGGCATAGACGTCCACCCCGCTTTCCTCCACCATTTCTTGGGCGGTCAGCTTGTAATACTCCGGATGGAAGGAAATATGTCCTTTGGGCATTTCCACCTGGGCGGCGCCCTGCGCTATGAGGCGGGACGCCAGCTCCCAGGCGATTCCCCCCACCACCCGCTGGCCCTGGAAAAAAAAGCCGCTCATGGGCACGACCAGCCCAGCCGTGGCGCTTCCGCCCAAAAACCCCAACCGTTCAATCAGCGCCGTGCGCCGGCCTGCCCGGGCCGCCGATATGGCCGCCGTCAGCCCGGCGGGACCGCCGCCGCACACCACCACCTGATAATGGCCCGCCACCGGCGCCTGGCGGGTAATCTCTACGCTTTCCCTCATCGCCCCCTATCCTCCGTCCTCCGCGGCGACATCGCCAGCGCATAGATGCCGCCCTGGTTGGTATTGCACAACAGTTCTCCCCGATACCAAGCGCAGCATTCGATCTCCTCCCCGCCGAACGCTTGATCCAGGTTCCCCACATGGGCGGCCAGCTTGTGCCGCTTCAGGTCAAAGGTCATGACGTGAATGGGATACCCGGCTTGGGGGCAGCCAAAGGTATAGGTGATGCATCCGTCCCGGAGCGTTCCACCCTGGGTAAACAGCACATCCGAGGGCACGGAAAACTGCTGGAGGATGTGGTCCGGCGTCAAGCGGACCATGGGGCCCTCCTCCAAGGCAGGCAGGGGAAACTGGGTCAAAATATATTCGTTTCTTTCCCCTGGGGGAACGCACCCCCGCTTGGTGCGGTACTTCGCGGAAAACAGATAGACAAAGCCGCCCTGTGTATCCGCGAAGAAGGCGGGGCAGCCCCAGCAGGGCGGCATAAACGGGGTCTGATCGATCCCTTCAGGCCGGTAGGTGATGGTTTGCAGCGTCTGGGCGCTGTAGCGCTCCCCGCCTCCAGCCCCCACCTCCCGCAGGATATTTTCCACCGCGCAGCGGTAGTAATAGCCGTCCTGGTCTGCGCCGGTTCCGGCGCCCGTGGTGACGTACAGCAGCGGTATGGGATTGTCCCCATAATGGGCTTGCCCGAACATACAGGAGTTGGCATGGTTGAGATAGTTCTTATCCGGCACACCCCGGTTATAGGAGCCCAGGGGGAAGCAGTCCAGGCTTTCCGGATTGCGGGCGGATAGGTCGTACACGGCGCACAGCCCCGTATCATAGAGGATAAAGGCCCGGTCCTCCCAGATATCCATGCCCTGGGCCGAAGGCGCCGCCTTGTGAAATCGCATGTACAGGCGGCTGTTCCGCCCATCCCACTGCCAGCCGTCCTGGCCCCCCAGGGGTTCCAGGGGCGGAAAAATCTCCCCCTTCACCGCTTCGGCCACGGCCTTGCCCAAACGGACGTGGGATTCCTCATCCAGATGTACGCCGTCCGCCGGACAGGGCTGGGTATAGGCCTGGGCGTTGAGGAAATAGCAGTCCTTCTCTCGAGCCGTTTTCTCATAGGCCTGGACAAAGCCCAGGCTCAGCTGCCGTCCCCTGTCGCCGCCCATCTTATCGTAGACGTGAACCCGGCCCTCCGGCGAGGCGCGGCACACCTGGGGAGGCGCCAGCAGCAATATCTTCGGGGGCACGCAGCCCCGCCCCGCCCGGGGATGCTGGCGGATCACATCCACCAACCTGGATATCCCCCTGCCCAAATCATCGAACCCCAGGCCCGGCTGTGCCTGCAGGTCGTTGGTCCCCAGCATCAGGATGACCAGGTCCAGGGGCGCATGGGTATACAGGCAAGGCACGAGGCCGTATTCGCCGCTCTTCCAGGGCTGATCGGGGAGGCCATAGATGGTGGTGCGGCCGTTCATGCCCTGGTTGTAGACCTGAAAGCCCGCCCCCAGTCCCCGCTGCAGCACTTCCGGCCAGCGGCAGGCCCGATCCAGGCGTCGGGACGGCGCCGCCGTTTCCCGCCATTTTCCCACGGCGCCCCAGGTATTGGAGTCCCCATAGCACAAAATCCGGTATTCCCGTCCCATTTCGCTTTACTCCTCTCCGCGCCCTGCTTCCGCGCCTTTTACGAGAACAGCCCGCTGCCCGCCGCCGTCAGCGCCTGCTGCACCAGGCGATAATCCAGCGCCCGGGGCAAACAGCCGTGCTCCGCGCACAGGGCGGCGGCCGTGCCGGCGGCCTGGCCTACCGGCATCGCAATGCCCATCACCCGGTAAGAGGCGTGGGCCCGGTGGGTGCCGGAAATATTCCTGCCGGACAGCAGCAGCCCCTCCACCCCCTTGGGCAGCAGGCACCGGTAGGGGATGTCGTAGGGCTTGGCGGGCTGGGAATGCCCTTCCGCCTGGCCGCCCCCGGCAGGGTTGTGGATGTCGATGAGGAACCAGGCTCCATGCACCACCACATCCTCGAACCGGGCGCCCTGCTCCACGTCCTGATCCGACAGGATATACTCTCCCTGGAACCGGCGGCTCTCCCGCACGCCCAAGGTGCTTGCCGAGGATTTTGCCCTGCAATGGGCAAAGCCGGGAACATATTTGCGCAGAAAATTCACCACCGCCGGAATTTGTTCCCGCAGCAGGTACTCGGCCTCCACGTTGCCCTCCACGCTTAGGGTGTCCAGGCCATTGACCTGGGTGGCATTGATGTTGCGCTCTCCCGGCCGCAGGGTAGCGTGAACCCGCACGATGCTCACATTTTTCGGCAATTCGCCCCGGGCGCATGCCTCCTTGCACAGCTGGCTGTAGGGCTTTCCATCGGGCAGGGTAACCGGGTCGCTGCCGCCGTAGCAGGTGAAGCCGCAGTCCTCGTCCACGTTTTCCACGGTGAATTCCAGGGAAGCGGGCTGACAGGCCCCATCGCTGTCCCGTCCCACCTGAAAGGGCGCTCCGGCCAGGGCCGCCACAAAGCCGTCTCCGGTGGCGTCCACCACCACCTGGCCCTCCAGGTCCTTCATGCCAGCGGCCGTACATATCCTTACGCCCCGCACCCGCTCCCCCGCCATGAGCGGCGCTACCACAGGGGTTTGAAGGTATACGTAGACGCCGCTTTCCAAACACAGCCGCAGCAGACGCCTCTTGGCCTCCTCCAAATCCAGCCCCACTTCCCGGCCGTTGCGGGTGACAACGGGCCGGATCTGGTGGCCTGCTTCCAGCAGCGCCACCATCTCGTCGTAAAACGTATGCCCCTGGGCCCGGCCCAGGATGGGCTGCACGTGTCCGGAGGTCAGCATGCCCCCCAGAATGCCGTACCGCTCCACCAGCGCCGTCCGCGCCCCCAGGCGGGCGGCCGATACCGCTGCCGCGATCCCTGCCGGGCCGCCTCCCGCCACGATCACCTGGTAGCTTTGGGGATACCTGCCCTCAAATTGCTTCATAGTTTCTTCACCTTTCACTGGGAATTGGGACGGCTATCGCGTCTACAAGCGTGCGGACACTTCTCACGGCGCTCCCGTTTCTCTCTCCAAATTGGGGCGGCGGGCATTCCTGCGGGCGTATAGGCGCTCCATAACGGCGTTCCCGCCTTGCCCAAAATAATCGTGGAGCGTTAAGTAGTCCTGGTACAGCGCCTGGTAGACGCCCCGATTGGCCGGATCTGGGCGGTATAGGGTGTGCTCGGTATGCCCCATGGCGTGGGCGGCCTCCACCGCTCCGCTGTAACCCGCCGCCTCTCCCGCCGCCGCCGCGTAAATGGCCGCGCCCAGGGCAGGGGCTTGAAGGCACCGGCTCACCTTCAGGGGCATGTCCAGCACATCGGCGTATATCTGCATCATCAGCGGATTTTTTTCCGCCGCGCCGCCGCAGATCAGGATTTCATCCACCGGAACGCCTCCCTCCCTGTAAGCCTGCACCACCCGTTTGGCCCCAAAGGCGGTGGCCTCCAGCAGCGCCCGGTACATGTCCTCCGGCCTGGTCTTCAGGGTCAAGCCCACAAAGAGGCCGCTGAGGCGGCTATTGCCCAGGCAGGAGCGGTTGCCGTTCCACCAATCCAGCGCCAGCAGGCCCGAATCTCCAGGCGCTTGCCCCTCCGCCAGGTGGGTAAGATATTGCTGCAACGTCTGACCGCGCTGCCGCGCTTTGGCCGCATAGCCTTCGGGAACGCATTGGCTGGCGAACCAATGAAAGGCGTCCCCAACGCCGGCCTGCCCTGAACCATAGCCCCACAGGCCCGGATAGTAGATGTCCTTCAGGCAGGCGGTTACCCCTTGGACACAATGCCGCTGCCGGCTGAGCGTCATGATGCCGGTGGAGGTGCCCACCACCATCACCATGACCCCAGGCCGGGTGACGCCCAGCCCCAGCACCGGCGTATAGGCGTCCATGTGTCCTGGGGTGACTGGGATTCCGGGAACCAGGCCCAACTGCCGGGCCGCACAGGCGCTCAGTCCGCCGGCCCGCCGGCCCGGGCGGCACATGGCTCCTTCCTCATGGCGATTGAGCAATTTGGCCTCAACCAGGCGCCCTAGGCCGGGATGGTAGGCGGAAAAGAAATCGCCGTCAGGGTAGCCCGCCTCCGGACTGTACAAGGCCTTGGCGGCGGCCAGTGCAGTGGAAAACACCGGCCGTCCTGCCAGAAACGACGCAATATAGTCCGCTCCCTCCACAAAGGTGTGCGCCGCATCGAAGACCCGTGGATCCTCATCGAACACTTGCAGCACCTTGGGCCAAAAGGATTCGGGGGAGATTTTGCCCCCGTACCAGTCCAGGTAGGGCCGCCCCTGTTCCCGGCAAATTTGGGTTAGCCGGGCCGCCTGGGCGGCGGCGCTGTGATGCTTCCACATCTTGGCCCAGGCGTGGGGACGGGCCGCCAAACCGGCTTGCGCCGACAAGGGATGAAAGTTTCGGTCTACCGGTATCACGGTGCTGGCGGTGAAATCCACGCCGATCCCGACGATTTCCCGGGGCGGCACTTGGCTTTCCTCCAGCAAGCCGGGCACGATGCCGGCCAGCACCCGCGTAAAATCCTCCGGGTCCTGGAGGTACCAGCCCTCCCCCAGGGGCGCGCCCCCTGCCGGCAGCGCTTCCATGACCCCATGGGGGTACTCCATGGCCCTTTCCGCCAGAATCCGCCCATTCTCCACATTGACGATCACGCCCCGGCAGGAGAGCGAACCGTAGTCCAGTCCTATGGTATAGCGGTTTTTCCCTTCATTCGCCATAATGCTTTTTGTCACCCTCCGGCCGTCTCCGGGGATGGGCGGCAATCCTTTCTCGCAAAAAATGCGTCTGCCGGTCCCCGTTCCCCAGGCCGCTCCTTCCCTAAAACCGTGCAGCGTCGCAGGAAAACAGGCGGACCGACTGGCCGCCCCAGCTGGTCAGCTCCCGCAAATGGACCAGGCGGGTATCCGGGGGCAGCGGGATGCCCAGGCGCGGCAGGCGGTTGTCCTGAATCCGACAGCAGACCGCCTGTCCTCCATGCCCATCCACGGCCACCACGGCGCAGCCCCGCAGCAAATGGGCGGGCATGTGCACCTCCTCCTGAGGCCACTCCACATGGGCCCGCATGGCGAAGCGCCGGTACCGTTCCACGGAAGATATGCTCTCCCGGGAGAAATCCGGGTCCAGCGCCAGGCGCAGCGCCTTCTGGGGAGAGCGCAGCTCCACCGTCAGGCTGCCCCCCTCGGGCAAGGTCACGGCGTGTTCCAAGCCGCCGTAAGGCCGCTCCCACCCATCCTGCAATACGGCCAGCTCCTGGCCGTTCAGGCGCGGCCGGACCTGACCGGTGTCCTGCCGGATTAGTCCGGGAATGAAGCAGCCGTCCTCCAGCAGCGCCTGCTGGAGCCGCCGCATCCTATCCCCGGTCATATCCTGGGGAAGGCATCCCCATTTTACGGCCAGCGCCGCCCCGGCGCCCGCCGCCTGCCCCACCACCGCGCAGGTCGCCATCACCCGGGTGGAGCTCATGGCCATATGGGTGGCGCTGATATTGCGCCCGGCGAACATCAGGTTGGGAACATGACGGGAATACAGGCAGCGAAAGGGGATCTGGTAGGGCGTCTTGGGCGCAATGTGCCGGGAGGAATACCCGCTAAAGTAAAATCCCCGGGGGGAATGGTTATCCATGGTCCAGCCCCCGAAGGCCACCGCGTCCTCAAAGCGCCTACCCTGCTCCAGGTCGTTTTGGGTCAGCATGTAAGCGCCCTCGTAGCGCCTGCTTTCCCGCTTTCCAGGCAGAAAGCCGATCCACTCCAGCTCCCAGTTCTCCATGCCGTGGTCCCCTCTGTTTTTGATGTGGTCCCACACGCCGTAGGCGATTTTAAGCAGCTCCCCCTGGATGGACTGGGCGTCCCTGATGGTATCCTGCTCTCCGCCCACCTCGATCCACCAGAAGTTCACCCCGGTACCGGGCACGTCGTGGTTTTTTAGGTACATGCTCTGGTCATCCGGGTACCGATATGCCCAATCCGGCGGGATAAAGGCGCAGGGATGATCGGTTTTCCGCGCCTGAATGAGGCAGCTGGAGCCCATGGTATGGCGGTCGGCCTGGGGCGGTGCCGCGGATTCGCCGAATTCCTCCCGGCTCTCCCGCCCAACCCGGTACGGGGCCCCCGACAGGGGCGCCAGAATGCTGTCCCCCGAGCAATCCAGGAAAATATCGGCCCATACCTGATGATAGGTGTAGCTGTTCAGCTGCCAGCCGGTAACGCTGGCAATGCGCCCATCCTCCATATCGCATCCCAGGCAGGAGCAATTGAGCAGCAGTTCCAGCCCGTCCTGGGCGATTGCCGCCTGGTAGAGCACCGAATCCCACAGGGTGTAATTCATGGTGGGATTGCGGTAGATGTTTTCCAGCTCCAGTTCCTGAATAATCCCGGTTTCCCGGTTTTCCAGTCCGTGGGCCCCCCGCACCCACATGCGTATCTCGCTGGAGGCGTTGCCCCCCAGCATGGGCCGGTCCTGCATCAGCACTACCCGCGCCCCATGCCGGGCGGCGGAAAGAGCGGCGCTTAAGCCCGCCAGTCCGCCCCCTACCACGCAAATGTCCGCCCGATGAACCCGTTTGTCCTGAACTATATTCATAACCGCTCCTTCCTAAAACGGCTCGCGCCCTACCTCAGCTCTTAATGCCCGAGGTAGCGATGCCCTCGATAAAGTAGCGCTGGCAGAACACAAACAGAATCACCACCGGAATGATGGCGCTGGTAGCCGCCGCCATGGTTAGGTCGTAGCGCTGCAAGTCATCCAGCATATACCAGCGGATCACCTGGGAAATGGTATACAAATCCTTCTTCACCAGGAAGATGAGGGGCGACAGGTATTCGTTCCAGCAGCTGATAAAGGAGAGCACCATCAGCGAAATCAGCGCCGATTTGGTCAGGGGCATCAGGATTTGGGCGAATATGCGGGGATGTCCGGCGCCGTCAATCTTGGCCGCCTCCATCAGGTCGTCGGGCAGGCCCATGTAGAACTGGCGCAGCATGAAGATGGCGGTGGCGTTGAAAAAGTGGGGCAGAATCACCGCCCACAGGTTATTGTACAGGTCGATGGCGTTGAACAGGATGAACCGGGGCACGATCATGACCTCTGTGGGCATCATCATGGTGGCCAGGAATAAGGCAAACACCACGCCTTTGCCCCGAAAGCCAATCTTGGCGAAGGCGTAGGCCGCCAACGAGGCGATAGCCAATTGAATGGCTGTGCTCACGATGGTGATAAAAGCGGTATTGAGGTAAGCGCTGAACATGCTGACCTCGGAACCTGCCCACACCGTGGCATAGTTGTCCCAATGCCATGTCTCGGGCAGCCAATGCCAATTGACCGCAAATACCTCGGTGGTACTCTTCAGAGAGGAGGTAATCATCCAGATCAACGGAAGCAGAAAGGCCACGGACAGCAGGATCAGCAGCCCGGTCTTGACCAGTATAGGGCCCAATTCGCGTCGCTTCATTTCCCTTCCCTCCCCTCAATAATGGACCCATTTCTTCTGCCCGGCAAAGTTGACCGCCGTGAAGAAGACGATGATGACGAGCAGCACCACCGACTGCGCCGAGGCGTAGCCGTGCTGGTAGTTGGCGAAGGCCGTGGTATAGATTTCCTGCACCATGGACGTGTTGGACGTGATGGAAGAACCCATGGTAAACACGTTTACCGAGCCGAATATCTTGAATACGGCGATGAGCCGCACGATGACCAGATAAAAGGTAGTGGGCGACACCATGGGCAGCGTGATGGATTTAAACTGTTGGAAACTGGTGGCGCCGTCGATGGTGGCCGCCTCGTACAGGGCTTTGGGCACGTTTTGCAGCGCCGCCATGTAGACGATCAGGATATAGCCCAGCGATGTCCATATGACCAAGAGAATGATTGGCACCTTGGTAAACCGGGCGTCCACCGTCCATTTGATGGCCTCCGAGGCCAACCCGGTGGACTGCAAAGAGTTGTTGACCAGCCCGTCCTCCCGGAACAAAAATTTGAACACCGCGCCTACCGCCACTACGGAAGAAATGTAGGGGATAAAGAACGCCAGGCGAAGGCCCGTCTTGCAGAAGACCTTGCCGTTGAGGGCGTAGGCCAGGACGATGCCCAGCAGTATGGAGGCGGGCACCGTGGCGATGGCGTAGACAAAGGTGTTGGAGATGGAGGCCACAAACCGCCTGTCGCTGAAGGCCTTGGTGAAATTCTCCAGGCCAATCCATTCGATATATTTGCCCAATTGGCTAATGTCCCGCACCCGCAGAAAGTTGAATTCCGTAAAGGACAGAATAATGGTCAGGCAGAAGGGAAAGGCCACCAGCAGCAGATAGCACACCAGCGCCGGTCCCACAAAGGCATAGCCCGCCAAGTTCTCCCTTTTCCGGCTATATTGCATGCTTTTTGTTCTCATAAGCGCACCCTCATTTCAATTTTTTCATCCTCGCCGGCTTCTCTCCCGCCGGTTCTTCCGGCATTGCCGGAAGAACCGGCGGAACGAGACGATGGGTTGAACTGACGGTCTGCGCACTTTCGCCGCCTTACCCCGCCAGCCCTCTAAGGCCCACAGCGCCGCAAGGGTGCTCTTTCGCCTCCTGGCCAGCCCGCATGAATTCTAGGTTTTCCCCCCAGAACGCGGTTTCCCAACCGGGCCGGACCCAATCCGGCCGCCCAGCGCGGCCCGCGGGCTTTACCCGGCGCAGCCGGCTTGCCCGCCTTCTCCGGCAAAATCCTGTTTGCCGGCGTCTCCGGCGGCAGCCGGCTTGCCCGGTGTCTGCGCTTTTCGTAGCGTCTGGCTCGTCTGATTTCACCCCTGCATATTACTTCGCGGCGGCAATCTGCTCCTCCGCCAGCGCGTCGGCTTCCATCATGGCCTCTTCGGCAGTCATGGTGCCATTCAGGGCGTACATGGCGTATTCGGTGAGAATGTCGTTCACACCCGTGTAGGCAGTGAGCTGGTCCTCATAGTAGGAGGGCAGGGAAGCGACGCCCACCACCCGGTTGAAGGATTCCACGTCCACGAACTTGGCCGCTTCTTCCTCGGAGCCGAAGAGCAGCTCCAGGGCGGAGCCCACTTCGGTGCCCGCCCAATTGGGCTGATGCCCGGCGGCTACCAAGTATTTTACGCCATAGGTAGAATACCACTTCAGGAAGGCCCAAGCGGCGTCAAAGTCCTCGTCGGAAGGATCCATGCAGATGCCGGCGTGGGAGAAGGGCGAAACGCCGCTCATGTAATTGACCTGGCCCTCTTCTTCCACCGGGAAGGGGGCAAATCCGGTAATGAAGTCCACGCCGTAGTTCTCCGTGTCGGGCAGGAAGCGCACCATATTGGGGGTAATGCAGGAGTTGGCAAAGCGCTCCACCAGGAAGATCTGCTGCGATTGCAGGTTATCGCCCCGATAGGTGGCCTTGGGGAACCAGATATGGTCCACCAGCTCGGCCTGCACTTCCCGCTCCAGGGCGTTGATGATCTCCGGGGTATCGAAGGCGGCGGTCCCGTCTTCCTTATAGTAGGCGTTCTTTCCCACGATGGAGCCCCTGGCGTAGGTAAAATAGTTGACGCTGTGGTAGTCGGAGCCGCCGTATACCTTTACCGATCCGTCCTCGTTGTATTCGGTCATGGCCCGGCTGGCCTCCAGGTACTCGTCCCAGGTCCACTCGGAGGGCAGTTCGCCCAGCCCGGCGGCGTTCCAGGCGTTCATGTTGATGGCTATATAGTAGCTCAGGCCACCGCAGGGGAAGGTATACACGCGGCCATCGTACTTGAAGGCGTCGCTGCCCCAGTTGGCCACCAGGTCGATGCCCTCCTCCTCCACCAGGTCGGTTAGGTCCACGTACATGTTGCTCTCCCAACGGGTATACGCGTTGGACAGGCCAAAGGAGGCCAATACGTCCACTTCTCCCGCCAGGATGGAGGTGTTGACGGACATGTTTCCGTCGGCGTTGTTGTTGTAGGTGTTGAGCTCCACGGTGATGTTGGGATAAACGCTGTTAAAGTCCGCGATCAGCGCGTCCATCCCCTGAGAGCCGCTAAAGGGCATCCAGAAGCTAATCGTGCCGGAGATGGAAGTGTCATCCTCCAAAATCCAACTGGTAATGTCGGCTTCTTGGGCGAAAGCCGCGCCAGAAGCCAGCATCAGGGCTGCCAACAGGATTGCCAGTAGTTTCTTCATGGTGTCCGTTTCCTCCTCATATTTTATTCATTATCGTCAGAGTCGCCCCATCATCGGCGTAACCCCAACAACAATTTCCAATTCGCCTTTCCTCAATTTTGGATCGATCCAAATTTTAGGAAATAAAAACCTAACCTTGCCCCAAATAGACGCCCCGTTCCCGCAGGCGCCTGCGAAGGAGCCCCGTATCCAAGCCGCGCACCGTGCAGCCCGCCTTTACGGCCAACGCAGCGGCCACGCCGGCGGCCTCTCCCATGCCCATGCAGGGGGGGATGACGCGAATGGCTCCGGCGGCGGTGGAATCGGCGCTGACGCACCGGCCGGCCACCAGCAATTGTTCCACCCCTCTGGGCAGCAGGCAGCGGTAGGGCACGCCGTAGTAATCCGACTGAATGGCCACGTACTCGTTGCTCACCGGGCCGAACCGCCCATGCACATCCACCGAATTGGCAGACAGCAGGATGGTATCCTCCGGCACCTTGCCCTGCAGCAGGTCCTCGCCGGTAAGCCAATAATCCCCCACGATGTGCCGGCTCTCCCGAATGCCGATACAGGAAGCGGTGGCCTTCATCCGGGCGTTTTCGCAGCCCGGGACGTACTTGCGCAAAAAGCGCAGGATCTCGTCGGCCTGCCGCCGCCCCTCGATTTCCGCACGGGTGAGGCTTTCGTTGTCCGTGCTGTCTACGTTCATGATGCGGGAGGTGTTGACGCACCATTCGTCGGGCTTGGGCATGCGGAAGATGCCTATGCTGACCCGCTGCAGGCTCCAATCCCCATTGGCCCGGGCCTGGGCGACCCGCCAATGCAGGGAGCGGTAATTCACCCCGTCCTTGCGGTAAAAGGTGTGCAGATGGGCCTGGATATCCGCCTCCAGCCGCTCCCCGTCCACGTTGGATACGTGAAAAAACATGGTCGCCGGTTGGACTTGGTGCAGCTGCTGGTCGCCCATTTCATAGGGCGCGCCGCACCGCTGGGCCACGTCGCCATCCCCGGTGCAGTCGATGACCACCTTGCCCTCGATGACCTCCAGTCCCTTTTTGGAGGAAACCAGCACCCCCGCAATCCTGTCCCTTTCCATCAGGGGCCGCAGAAAACAGGTGTGGTAGAGCACCTTGACCCCGGCCTCCTGGATCATTTCATCCATGATGAGCTTCAGCCCCTCCGGCTCAAAGGGCGTCACGTGTTCGTGGCCCAGCACAATCCAGGAAGTAAAGCAGGTACCCGCGTGGACCTGAGCGGGATGAATGGCGTATCCCCGGTCCACCATGCGCTGTACAATTTCTTCAAACAGGCCCCGAATGATCATCACCTTCGCCGGGCGGTCATAGCAGGTCATAAACGGCCCCACCAGGCCCTGGGTGGCCATGCCGCCGCAGGCGTTGGCCTGTTCCACCAAGACCACGCCGGCTCCTTCCCGCGCCGCCGCAATGGCCGCGCACATGCCTGCGGGACCGCCGCCTACGACGATCACGTCGCCGCGCAGGCCCCGCCGGACCTGCCCAAGGTCGATCTTGTCCATACCGCGCCTCCGTTTCCGCTCTTTTTTTGATCCCACCGGGCCCACGGTCAACGCCCTTTAGGTTCAGCCCGCCCTCACGCTGTCGCGCCGCACCAAATATGGCTGGGCCACAATCGTGTCCACCTGCTTATCCGGGTGGCGAATCCGTTCGATCAGGCATTTGGCGGCCTTGAATCCCAGCTCTTCCTTGCGGATATTCACCGCAGTCAGGGCAGGCGTGGCATAGCCGCAGATGGAGGAATCCTCATATGCGATAATGGAAATATCCTGGGGAACCCGAATTCCCTTCTGGTATAAAAAGGCCATGATCCCCGAAGCGCTTTGGCCGTTGGCCGCTACGATGGCGTCCGGCCGGTTGCCCCCCTCCCAAAAGGCGCGAAAGGCGATGTTGGCGTCCCGCCCGTTGTTCTTCTCCGCCCGAATATTCCATACTTCGTCATAGGGGATGCCATATTCCTCCAGCGCCTGGCGGTAGGCCTTCAAGCGCCGTTCGTGGGAGAGCAGCAGGGCCGAGCAGTTCATCAGGCAGATTTTCCTATGCCCTACCCGCAGCAGTTCCCGCACGGCAATCAGCGTTCCCTCAAAAGGGTCCGCGTAGATGGAGTCTATCCCTTCCTCATAGCTGCCCACGCCCACCACCACAAAGGGAATGCCCGTTTTCTTCAGATTGCCGATGAAGGCGTCGCTATACGGATGGCCCACCACGAACAGCCCGTCCACCCGCTTTTCTTGAATCATACGGGGCAGCGCCTCCGGAGCGCTCACCGAGCAGAATCGCTCCATAATCACGCCATAATTGGTGCCGGTCAAGCCGCTCATGATGCCGTTGCTGATGTTGAACGAGCACAAGCCCACATGCTGATCGTTATCATAGGTGATCTGGGCGGTATCGGGCATGTAATCCTGCATGAACAGCACGCCCAGGGCGTTGGTAATGCGCGAACTGAGCCCCCGGGCATTGTTGTTGGGCACATAGTTGAGCTGGGCAATCACGCTCTCCACATGCCGCTTTGTGGCCTCCTTCACCAAGGGACTCTTGTTGAGCACCAGCGAGACCGTGCTCCGGGATACGCCCGCCCTTTGGGCAACATCCTTAATCGTAGCCATGAAAAGCTCCTTTTGGAACGGTCCAAAAATATCCCTCAAAAAAAGCGGATGCACTTCCTTGTTTTTTATCATAGCATCCCATCGCCCCCTTGTCAAGGGGCGACGTCAAAAAATTCCCCCAGCGCCCCCGGTTTGCCCCTCAGCCTTGCCCGAAGCCTTCCAACCGCTCCTCCAGGGCGCGATAGAATTGGGCCAGGTGAAATCCGTCCGCCAGGGCATGGTGGCATAGCAAGGATACGGGCATCAGCGTCCGATCTCCTTGATCAAAATACTTTCCCCAGGTCAACCGCGGATTGCTGTCCGCCGGGAAAGGCGTGGGCTGAATCAGGGACGTGTAGGTCACCCAGGGCAGGGTGGAGACAAAAAAGAAAGCCTGAGCCTCCTCTTCCTGGATACTCCCGCCCTCTCTAGCCCTTCGCTGTTCCTCCTGGGCATAGGGCAAAAATTGGGAAAAGGGCATACCGCAGTCCAGGTTGCAGTACACATAGGTTCCATCCTCCCGCGCTACCGTGTGCGATGAGGGGCATCGGTCGAATTCTATAATCCCTTGGGCGTCCATGCGCTGGCGCAATGCCGGAATCTGATTTGCCGCGCCTACCGCTTGGTATAAAAACGATAGGAAAAAAGGAAGTCCCTGCGCCTTGACCGTTTCGATAAAACCGGTGATATCCACGTTTACCGTCGTCCCTACATAGGGGTAGGCCATATCCCGAAAGTACCGGTAATGCTCACGCCTGGCATAACCGGCTAAATCAATCCGCTTCGCCGCAGCCATTCCGCGCTCCCCTCTCCTCTTTCCGGCTTCGCCCTGAACCCAATTATACCACCTTTTGCCGCCGGAAACAACGCGGTTTGGGCCCGCCCGCGATGGGTTTGCCGCCGAAATACGCTTGCTGTACACATACTGCGCAGCATGAATTGCGACATGGCAGAGCGCAATACATGCGCAAAAAAGATTCCCTCTGGCGCTTCATGGGGACGGCAGCTCGTTGCCCCGGCGTTTTCGCGGCAGCGCCGCCGCCCTACGGCGGCGGCACT
>DSLFC04102__coassemble_1144_pt1 | contig 17890 bp, 7 predicted proteins | sample DSLFC04102__metabat2_low_PE_004 | metagenome-assembled genome bin DSLFC04102
CCGGCCCCCCGGTCCCCAGCCTCGCCGTCCTCTCCTGCCCTCTTCTCTTTCCTTTGGCCCCGCCGCAGGACTCCGCTCCTTGCGCTTCTCTTTTGGTCCCGCGCAGGGTTTCGCCCCTTTGCACTTTCCTTTGGTCCCGCGCAGGAATTGGGTCTTTGCGTTTCCCGTGTTCAGAGCATTGCGGCGCTTGGGAAGCTCGTGTCCGGCGAAGAAGTTCCGGCTATATATAATGAAAGGGGACGCCCTTTTTCGGACGTCCCCAGGTCTTTATCCCTTTACAGCTCCTCCAGTTCCCGGATGCGGGCTTCCAGGGAGGCCAGCACCTGCCGGTTGGTGGCCAATTTTTCCTGCTCCGCCTTCACCAGGGCTTCCGGCGCTTTTTGCAGGAAGCCGGGGTTGTTCAGCATGCCTTGGGCCCGGGCGATTTCCTTTTCCATCTTCTGCCGGTCCTTGTTCAGCCGGCCCAGCTCCTTTTCCACATCCACCAATTCGCCCAGGGGGATGAACAGCTCGCAGGGTGCTGCCACCGCCGAAGCCGCCTTGGCCGGGTTGGGGTCGCCCTCGCCAATGAACTCCAGGTGGGTGGCGGAGGCCAGGCGCTTGAAGTAGTTCTCCGAGGCGGCCAGCACCTGCTCCCAGCCCGCCCGGGGCCGCAGGATCAGGGAGGCGCGCCTGCCGGGCTGCACGTTCATGCCGGCGCGCAGGTTGCGGATGGCCCGGATGACCTCCATGACGCCCTCCATGCGCTCGGCGTCCTGGGGGAAGCTCAGGCTGTCCGCCGCCTGGGGCCAGGGGGACACCATGATGGACTCGGGTGCGCCCGCCTCCAGGGGCAGGTAGTGGTACACCTCGTCGGTGAGGAAGGGCATGAAGGGATGCAGCAGCTTGAGGATGCCCAGCAGCACGTGATAGAGCACCGCCTGGGCGGTGGCGCGGGCCTGGGGGTCCTGGCCGGTGAGGCGCTGCTTGGCCAGCTCGATGTACCAATCGCAGAAGGAGGACCAGGCGAAGTCGTAAATCTTGGCGGCGGCCAGGCCCAGCTCGTAGCTTTCCAGGTTGGCGGTGACGCCCTGCACGGTTTCGCCGTACCGGGTGAGAATCCACCGGTCGCCGGCGTCCAGCCGGGCCTGGTCCATGGTTTCCAGGGATTCGGGCTTGCCCTCCAGGTTCATCAGCACGAACCGGGCGGCGTTCCACACCTTGTTGGCGAAGTTGCGGAAGGACTCGATCTTCTCATCGGAGAAGCGCACGTCGTTGCCCGGGGACACGCCCATGGCCAGGGAGAAGCGCAGCGCGTCGCAGCCGTACTTATCGATCATCTCCAGGGGATCGATGCCGTTGCCCAGGGATTTGCTCATCTTGCGGCCCTGGGCGTCCCGCACCAGGCCGTGGAGCAGCACGGTATCGAAGGGCAGCCTGCCCATCTGCTCCAGGCCGGAGAAGATCATCCGGGCGTCCCAGAAGAAGATGATGTCGTAGCCGGAGATCATCACGGTGGTGGGGAAGAAATACTCCAGGTCCTCGGTCTTTTCCGGCCAGCCCAGGGTGGAGAAGGGCCACAGGGCGGAGGAGAACCAGGTATCCAGCACGTCCTCGTCCTGATGGAGGGCGCCGCCGCACTTGGGGCACTTGTCCGGCGCGGTGCGGCTGACCACGGTTTCGCCGCAGTCCTGGCAGTAGTAGGCGGGGATGCGGTGGCCCCACCACAGCTGGCGGGAGATGCACCAATCCCGGGTATTTTCCATCCAGTTCAGGTACGTCTTGGTGAAGCGCTCGGGGATGAACTTGAGCTCCCCGGTGCGGGCCGCCTGGGCGGCGGGCCGGGCCAGGGGCTCCATGCGCACGAACCACTGGCGGGACACCATGGGCTCGATGGTGGTATGGCAGCGGTAGCAGGTGCCCACGTCGTGGCGCAGGGGCTCCACGCTCTTCAGGTACCCGCCCGCCTCCAGGTCGGCCAGCACTGCCTTGCGGGCCTGGGCGATGGTCATGCCGGCATACTTGCCGCAGTCCAGCACCTCCGGCTCCCCTTCCCCAGCCCTGCCCGAGGCGCGAAGCTCGGCGGCCTGGGCGGCGTCCTGGGCGCCGGTCATGCGCCCGTCGTAAGTGAGAATGCGCACCATGGGCAGGTTGTGCCGCTGGCCCACCTCGAAGTCGTTGGGATCGTGGGCGGGGGTGATCTTCACCACGCCGGTGCCCTTTTCCATGTCGGCGTGCTCGTCGCACACGATGGGGATCTCCTTGTTCAGCAGGGGCAGGATCACGTGGCAGCCGTGGAGATGGGCGTAGCGGGGATCCTCCGGATTCACCGCCACGGCAGTATCGCCCAGCATGGTTTCCGGCCGGGTAGTGGCCAGCTCCAGCACCTCCCCGGTCTCCTTTACCGGGTAGAGCAGGTGATAGAACTTGCCCTCCTGCTCCTCGTACTCCACCTCGGCGTCGGAGATGGAGGTATTGCAGCAGGGGCACCAGTTCACCATCCGGTTGCCCCGGTAGATGAGGCCCTTCTCGTACAGCCGCACGAACACCTCCACCACCGCCCGGTTGAGCCCCTCGTCCATGGTGAAGCGCTCCCGGGTCCAGTCGCAGCTGGCGCCCAGCTTCTTCTGCTGCTCCACGATGCGCCGGCCGTATTCCTCCCGCCACTGCCAGGCCCGCTTCAGGAAGCCCTCCCGGCCCAAATCCTGCTTGGTCAGCCCCTCCTTGCGCAGGGCGTCGATGATCTTCACCTCGGTGGCGATGGAGGCGTGGTCGGTGCCCGGCAGCCACAGGGTGGGGTCGCCCTTCATGCGGTGATAGCGGGTGAGCACGTCCTGGGGCATGGTGTCCATGGCGTGGCCCATGTGAAGCTGGCCGGTGATGTTGGGCGGGGGCATCATGATGACGAAGGGCTTTTTGCCCGGCACCCGGTGGGCGGTGAAATAGCCCTTGTCCATCCAGTACGCATACAGCCGCCCCTCCACCTCCTGGGGCTTGAACACCTTCTCCATTTCCCGCTTCTGCTGCTCCATGTGTGAATCTCTCCCTTTCCGGTCCAAAAAGCGACCCGCCCCAAAGGACGGATCGCTCCGTGGTACCACCTTATTTCGCGTAAAGGCCAGGCCTTTCGCCTCCGGCGCTGTAAGGGGCGCGCCCCTGCCGGACTACTTGCCTTCCCCCGGCAGCCTCCAAAGCGACCTTCGCCGGTCCTTCCGCCGCGGGGCCTTTCAGCCGGTGGGCCGCGCTCTCTGGTGCGGGATTGACCGCCTACTCCTCTTTATCACAGGCTCTTATCGGTTCCTATTATAGCGGTCTTACGCCCCGGCGTCAACCCGCCCCCGCGCTTTTAACAGTGGGATGCCCCGGCCTTCGGGGCGGGCGGCTTCCTTTTTCCCGCCAGGGACTTTTTGCGGGGAGATTTCCCAAGGATGGATCTTTCGCCGCTCAGTTTCCCGCCGGGGATTTCCCAGGGATGGATCTTTGGCAGGGGGCTACCGGTTGGTTTCCTGGCCGCGCACCTGGCGCACCGCGCTCACCGTATAGCATACGGAGGAGATCACCGCAAAGGCCAGCCCTCCCATCAGCAGCGCCCGCCCCGCGTCCACCAGCCAGGGCAGACGGTGCCAGGGGTATACGCACAAAATGCCGCCGATGAGCAGGCAGGTGGCGATTTTGCCCGGCAATTTGGCCGACACCACCACCTTGCGCCGCCGCAGCAGATAGACCGCCCCGGCCACCTGATAGCCCTCCCGCACCAGCAGGGCGGCTAGCAGCCACCAGGGCACCAGGCGGCTTCCCGCCAGGCAAAACAGCATGGTCAGCTGCATCAGCTTGTCGGCCAGGGGATCGCACAGCTTGCCGAAGGCGGTGATTTGGTTCATCCTGCGGGCCAAATATCCGTCCAGGGCGTCGGTGAAGGCCGCGGCCACATACACCGCCAGGGCGGCGATTTGGCAGTCATGAAGGTATAACCCTGCGAAGACCGGGATAAGCGTCAGGCGAAGCACGGTCAACGCATTGGGCAAATTCATAGGCACACCTCTTTCCTTACATCTTTGGTATCATAGCAAATCCATATTATGGTGTCAACCGTTTCTCCCGCACCTTGGGCGCAAGAACGGCGGCCTTGGTTTTTACTGTACCCGCCTTTTTTCAACTTTTCTCCTATAGGGTGTCCTGGAGGGGCCTGGCCTGGCCCTCTTGCCGGAGGGGGAACAGGGCTTGGTGCTCGCCCCCGTCGTCCGCCAGGGTGAGCCAGCCGCCGGGCAGGGGTTGGCCGTCCAGCTGGGGCTGGGTCACGTCCCGGCGGGCCCACAGGGTATAGCGGCTGGCGCCCACCCGTACCCGCAGGGCGGCCTGCTGCCACTGGGGCGGCAGCAGCGCCTGGAGCCGGACTTGATCCCCCCGGCGCTGATAGCCCATCAGGCTTATCAAGGCGGTCCTGAACATCCAGCCCGCCGCGCCGGTATACCAGGTCCAGCCGCCCCGGCCCGCCAGCGGCGGCTGGCCGTACACGTCTCCGGCGGCCACATAGGGTTCCACCCGGTAGCGGCGCGCCCCTTCCCGGCTGTCCGCGTGGGCATAGGGCATCAGCATGTGCAGCGCCTGCCAGGCCCGCTGGCCTTGGCCCAGGGCTGCCCAGCCCATGATCCCCCAGCAGGCTCCATGGGTGTACTGGCCCCCGTTCTCCCGCACCCCGGGGGGATAGGCGGCGATATAGCCCGGGTCAGGCCCCTCGCCGCCAAAGGGCGGGGTGAGCAGGCGGATGATGCCCAGCTGGGGATCCGCCAGCTGGGCCCAGGCCTGGTCCATGGCGGAGCGGGCCCGGTCCTCCGCCACCCCGGCGGCCGCCGCCCAGGCCTGGGCGATCACGTCGATGGCGCAGCCCGCCTCGCCCATGGGCCTGCCGTCCTGGAAGAAGGCCCGGGTATACCATTGGCCGTTCCAGCCGCTTTGCTCTACCGCCTGGAGCATCTCCTCCGCCAGGGCCAGCAGCCATTCTCGCTCCTCCCCCGGCGGACAGCATTCCCGGGCGTACAGGCGGGCGGTGACCGATAAAAATTCTCCCAGCCACACGCTTTCGCCGCCCACCCGGTTCATGCCGTCGTTCCAATCCCCCGCCCCCATCAGGGGCAGGCCCTTGGGCCCGGTTGCGCTGGCCCGGCGAAGGGCCGCCAGGCAGTGTTGGTGCAGGCTGGCCCAGGTGTCTCCTCGCTCCATGGGGGCGTACAGGTCCTCCTGGTCCGCAGGCAGCGGCGCGTCCTTCAAATAGGGCGCTTCTTCCTCCAGCACCGCCCGGTCCCCGGTTTCCGCCACGTAGCAGGCGGTGACATAGGGTAAAAACAGCATGTCGTCGCTGATGCGGGTGCGCACCCCCAGGGCGGGCTCGTGCCACCAGTGCAGCACGTCTCCCGCCTCAAACTGGCGGGCGGCGCAGGCGAGCAGGTAGGCCCGGGTCAGCCTGGGAACCAGGGGCGTGAGGCACAGCAGGTCCTGGAGCTGGTCCCGGAAACCGTAAGCGCCCCCCGGCTGATACAAGCCGGTACGGCCGTATACCCGCCCCGCCAGGGCCTGATAGGGCAGAAAGCGGGTGAGCATCCGGCTGAGCAGGGGGTCGGGCAGCACGAATTCCACCTGGCCCAGCGTTTGATCCCAGCTGTCCAGGGTGCGGCGCAGCGCCGCCTCGCCGCCCCGGCCGAAAAACTGACGGGCCTGGCGGCGGGCGTCCCGGGCATCCCTGGCCCAGCCCGCCAGCAGGTCGCCCTTCCAGTTCCCGCCGGCCTCCATGTCCAGGCCCAGCGTCAGGGCCTCCCCGTCCCACAGGGCCCCCGCCAGGGCTAAATATCCGGCGCCCGGCGCACTGCCCTGGGCCCAGGCCATATCCCCTTGCCCCCATATCCGGGTGAAGCGTTTGTCCCTGGCCTGTTCTCCCATTAGGAATTGGCACTTGGCCCTCACCGTCAGGCTCCGGGGCCGGTTTTCCCGGTTATCCAGGCTCATGTGGGCGCACAGGCAGCTGCCGTCCGGCTCCACGAACAGGGTCAGACTCCAGGCCAGCCCCTCCCCGCCGCCCTGAAAGCGGGTATAGCCCTGGCCGTGTTCCGCCCGGACGGGCGGCGTCGCCGGAAGCAGGCGGGTATATCTGGCGCTCTGCCGGTCCTCCAGGCGCAGCTCCAGGGGAAAGCCCTCCCGTAGCCCGTCCCCGGACCAGGGGGTGATTCGGTTCATCCGGCTGTTGTCCGCCCACAAAAACAGCCCGCCCCGTTCCGATACCAGGCAGCCGAACCGGGGAGCGGCCAGGATGTTGCACCAAGCCGCCGGGGTAGGCTGGCCCGGCGTCAGGTCCATCGCATATCCATTGCCGGAAAACCCGCCCCACCCGTTAAAGGCCAGGCGCTTTTCTCCCCGGGGCAACGGGTCCAGGACCATGGGACGGCCCTGCCCTTCATTTTCCCCGGCCCTCGCCGGGGCAGCCCCGTTTCCCTGGAGGCGGATGCCGCCGCCCTGGCCCCGATTGCCCATGTTCCAAAGCCCTTCGCCGCTGCCCTGGCCACGGCTGCTTCCGGCCGGGGGACGGTCCGAACCGCCGCCCGGCCAACCCGTGCCCCCCTGGGCCGGGTTTAGGAGGCGGCGCAATTGGGCGTTCATGCATCCTGCGCCCCCTTCAAAGCACAGGGCAGACGCGCTGGCGATATGCCGGCGCTGGGCGGCGGACAGGCTCTGTCCCTCCAGCAGGCGCACCCCGCCGGGCTTGCCCTCCAGTTCTCTCAGGTGGCCCCGCTCCACCAATTGGCGCAGCCGGTCCCGCACCGGCTGCAAATAATCGTTGCCGTAATCGTTCACCAGCACCAGGTCGCACCACACCCCCATGGCCCGGTAAAACTCGTGGGCCTGGGCCACTTCCCGGGCCAGGGACAATTGGTCCTTGCCGCCGATGAAGGCGCTGATCAGGGGCAGGTCCCCGGACAGGCCCAGGGCCCACAGATCCCGCACCCCCATAGAGGGCTGTTCCTCCAGGGCGCGGCTCTCCAGGCCGCCATCTCCCTGGGCGCGGCTCTCCAGAGGCGCTCCGCCGTCGCTCCGCCCCGCCGCGTTTTCCTCCCCTCGTTGACTTTGGGCCTTGAGGCCGGGGTAAAACAGCAGCGCCCCGGCCCGCTGGAGCAGGTGGTGGGTATCCTGGTCTATGGAGAGGAAATCCAGCATGGCCCGGGCCTGGGTCACCGCCAGCAGCCGGGCCCGCTGGGCGCCGTCCCGGCTCAGCCCCTCCAGGGCCTTGTGCGCCTGGTCCTGGTCCGGGAACAGCAGGGTGGTCAGGTTGGCCTGGCACTGGTCGCCGGGGGCCAGGGAAAACCGGGCCCGCAGGGCGGCGCAGGGGTTGAGGGCGGGGCCCTCCTGTCCCTGAAATTGCCGGGCCAGGGAGGCGGGGTTTTCCAGGCCCCCATCCCGGCCCGCCAGCCGGGCCAGGTCGGTCTCATAGCTGTAGTCCGCGCCCTGGGGGGCGCTGAGGCAGTACAGCAGCGCCGGGCCCTTTTCCCCACGGCGGCGGGGCTGCCGAATGAACAGCAGTGCGCCGGGCCGGGGCGCATGGGCCCACAGGAACAAGTTTTGGAAGGCGGGGTGGGCCTGCATATCCCCCTGGCCGCACAGGGCCAGGGCGAAGCAGCCGGTGACCTCCACCTGGACGGCCCGCTGGCCCTGGTTGTGCAGCAGCACCTGTTGGTGCAGCGCCCCGTCCTCAGGGGACACTGCGGCGGCCAGCCGCACCCATACCCGGTCCGCCTGGCAGGTCCACTGGATTTCTCCCTCGCCGAACTGCACCCGCTGGGTCAGGGGCGCGTATTGGCCGTCCACCTTCACGTGGACGAACAGCCCGTCCGCCTCGCCGGGAAACAGCCCCTCCCGGAACCGGTTGGCCATTACCCCTCGCATCCGGTAAAAGCCCTCTCCCCGGGCGGTGAGAAAGCAGGTGGCGCCGCCGCCGTAGAGCAGGTGCCCGTCGGGAATGGGCGCCTCCGGCCTGCCCGCCCGGGTGGAGCGCTGCTGGGGCTTGCGCTGGGGCGGCTCCCAGGTCCGGCTGCGCCGGGGCCTGCGTCCGCCGGGGCCCGGCTTTTCCTCCAGCAGCAGGGACAGGGCGCGCATCTCCGGCCGCCCGGCGAAATAGCCCCGCAGCTTGTCCCCGGTGAGGGCTCCGGCCACCGCGGCCAGGATCATGCCCTGGTGATGGGCCATGTGGCTCATCACCACCCGGCTGTCCACCCCTTCGGGCATCCGGGCCGGGTCCATGTCCACCGCCTCGTACAGGCCCATTTCTCCCATCCAGCCCAGGGCCTCCATCCGCTGGATGTTCCGGGCCGCCGCCGCCGGGTCCACGGACAGGGCCAGCACCGAGCTGTAGGGGGCGATCACCTGGTCGAAGGAACCGCCCCGCAGGGAAAGCTGGCTCAGGCCAAAGGCCCGGTACTGGTAATTCATCTGCAGGTCGAAGGCGTAAAACCCGGACTCGGACACCCCCCATGCCTGGGGATGGGCCTTTTGCTCCAGGGCCAGCACCGCCTGGGCACTCTGCCCCAGCAGGGAGCCCTGGGGCGCCCGCAGAAACAGCTCGGGCATCAGGTACTCGAACAGGGTGCCGCTCCAGGAGACCAGGGCCCGGCCGGTCATGGGCCTGCCCAGGCGGAACCAGTGCTTTTCCGGCGCCTGGCCCAGGGCGATGGCGGTATAGCTGAGGATGCGGGATTCGCTGGCCAGCAGGTCGTAATGGGCCTGGCTGAGCCGGCCGCTCATGGCGTCGTAGCCGATGTGGAACAGCTTGCGGGGCCCGTCGTACAGGGCGGTAAAGTCCATGCCCCGGGCCAGCGCCTCCATCCGCGCCCCCAGCTCGCCCCCTACCCCGGCTGCGGCCATCAGCAGGCAGGCGGCCAGGTTTCCGCTGTCCACCGCCGACACGTACCGGGGCGCCAGGGGGGCCAGACTGGCGGTATCATACCAATTGTACAGGTGTCCCTTCCATTTTTCCAACGCCTCCAGGGTATCCATGGTGCGCCCCAGCCGGGCGGCACAGGTTTCCCCGCCGATGAGGCCCAGCTCCCGGGCCGCCAGGCAGCCCACCATATACAGGCCGATATTGGTGGGGGAGGTGCGCCGGGCCGCCCCTACCGGCGGGTCCAGCTGCACGTTGTCCGGGGGCAGGCCGGGTCCCTCCAGGGGCACCCACTGGTGGAAAAAGTGCCAGGTGCGCCGGGCCAGTTCTCCTAGCAGGGCGATCTGCTCCCCGGTCAGGCGGGAGCGGGGCTCCCGGGCTTCCAGTGCCCGCAGCCAGGGCACGCCCCCGGCAAAGGCCAGGGCCAGCCCCAGGGCGGCAGGGGCCCAGCCCGTCCGCAGCAGCGCCGGAGCCATCAAGATAGCCGCCGCCCGGCCGGGCAGCTGCTCTTTGCCCGGTCCCTGCCGGTCGGCCTCGGCGGCGGGGGTCCACTCCAGCAGGTTCTTGTGGGACACCTTCATCCGGTACAGCGCCCGCGCCGCCGCGTCTGCCTGGGTGACGGCCAGGGCGGGCAGCAGCGCCAGCTGGGCTATCCCCCGGCGCACCGCGCCCCAGCTGGGCAGGGGCAGGGCGGAAAGTACCGGGAGAAAGGGATAGATGAGGGCGCAGAGCAGCCCGGGCAGCCATCCGGCCCACAGGCTGAGGACCAGGGTCCACAGCGCCGCTGCCGGGCACAGGCTGCGGGCCAAATTGTCCAGCATGAGAAAGCGGCTCAGCCCGTCCAGGCCGTTTTGGCCCAGGATAAAGGGCAGCAGCTGCCAGTCCCCCCGGGTCCAGCGGTGCAGGCGGCGCAGGTAGCCGCTCAGGGTGGCGGGAAAGCCGTCATATACCGCCACATCCCCCACCAGGGCGGCCCCGGCAAAGGCCCCCTCCAGCAGATCGTGGCTGAGCAGGGCGTTGTCCGGCACCCGCCCCTCCAGCGCCTGCTGGAAGGCGGCGATGTGATACAGTCCCTTGCCACCGTATATGCCCCGGCCGCACAAGTCCTGGAGCAAATTGGATACCTGGGTGGGGTAGCTGTCCACGCCTCCCTCGCCCCCCAGCAGCCGGGCCAGCCTGCCGCCGCAGCTCAGCTCCACCCGGGGCGCCAGCAGGGCATAGCCCTTCCTCCGGCCCCCCGCCTGTCGGGGCTGGTTCAGGGGATGTAGGGCGGTTCCCGCCAGGGCGTACAGGGTACCAGGCAGCATCCGGGTATCGGCGTCCAAGGTGAGTACGAAGCGAAAGCGGTTGCGCAGCCAGGGCGCGCTGTCCTCCTCCGCCTCAAACAGGCTCTCTTCCCCCAGCAGCAGACGGTTGAGGCACATCAGCGCCCCCCGCTTGCGCTCCCAGCCCATAAACCGCTGGTCGGAGGCGGCGTAGTGCCGGGCCCTGTGCAGGTAGTGATAGCGCCGCTCCCCGGCCCGGCGGTTGATGCCGGCTATGGCCTGCCGGGCCGCTTCCAGGATGGCCTCGTCCCCCTCCTGATGGGCGGCGGGGGCGTCCTGAAAATCGCCCAGCAGCAGGTATTCCACGTTGTCGTCCCGGATCAGCGCCCCCAGGGTTTCCAACTGTTCCGCCAGCTCCCTGGCCCGCTGGGGGCTGGTGAGCAGGGCGGGGATCACCACCAGGGCGCGGCCGTCGTCGGGCAGTTTGTCCAGTTCCAGGCGCAGCAGCGCCCGGGGCTTGATCAGCCGGGTCACCGCCGTCCCCGTCAAGGCCATGGCAAAGCACCAGGCCAGCAGCGCCAGGGCGGGCAGCAGGTACCACCGGCCCGCCCAGGACCACAGCGCCCCCAGGATGGCCAGGGCGCACAGCCCCCAGCCCCCCATGAGCCACCGGCCCGCAGGGTCCGGGGCGATGGCGCTTAGATGCAGCCGCCCCGCCCCCAGCCGCTCCATCAGCGCCCGGCGGCCCTGGTCATCGTACAGGTAATAGCAGCAGCTAGCCATGGCCCCTTCCCCGCCCTGGGCGGCCTCCACCGCGTGGCGTGCCACCGTCCATTCGGACAAGCCGCTGCGCCGGGAAATTAAGGTGACCTGGCGGCGCAGGACGGCCCGGCTCTCCTCGTCCATGCGGGGATACAGCGGGTCCCGGCACAGGGCCCGCTCGGTCCGGCATATCCGGCGGAACTCCCCTTCCCAGCACAGCCCCTCCATGCCCCGTAGGCTGGACAGGATGTTGGACAGGGCCATGCGCCCCAGTGCCTGGCGCTGATGGGCCCGGCGAATCACCGCCTCGCTGCCCTGGGCCCGGCTCTCCAGCCACTGTTCCAGGGCGCGCCGGGCCTGGGGCGCTTCCTGCTGGTGCAGCAGCTTCAGCGCCCGCTCGCAAAAGGCGCTGCCCGGCCAGCGCTTCAGCCGCTCCACCGGCGCACCGGCGGCCACCCATTTTTCCGCTGCCAGCCGCTGGGCCTGGTCCCGGGCCACCTGAAGCCCCACGGTGTAAAAGGCCTCCAGCAGCGCCAAACGCAGCGCCAGGGGGGCCAGCCATATCTCATCCATGTCCAGGCCCTGGACCTGGTCGAAGGCGCTCAGGGCCTGAGCCAGCCGCTCCCCGCCCACCTGGCCGTCGGAATGGGCCACCAGCGCCCGGGCCAAGGCTTCCACCCGGGGACAGCCGTCCCGGGCGGGCAGCCTGCCGGTGGACTGCCGGGCCGCCGCCCGGGCACAGGCCTGCACCCATCCGGTATTTTCGCTGAGCCATTCCATGGCCGGGGACAGGGCGGCGCTTTGGGCGGCCAGGTCCTGGGCACGGCGGCCCAGCCGGTCCAGCCTGGGAAGGGTGGCCTGGCGTATGGCCAGCCGCGCCCGCCCATTGACCGACAGCCGGGCGGCCAGCCGGGCCGCGTAGGCTTCCATGGCCTCCCGCCCCAGCGCCCCCTCCAGTTTCAGCCCCATATCCTGATGGCGTTTCATACGATCTCTCCTGTTCGTGAAAAAATACAGGTATGGGTAGTATGGACCACCTGAGGGTGGGGTATGCAAGGGGCATACCGGGCGGGGCGGCGGCAATATGCTCATGGGGAGGTGACCGGCATGGCGTGGGAACTTGGACAGGGACTGGAAAGGGGACTTCTCCCCGCCATGGAGGCAGCGAGCGCCGCTCTCAACCGGGTGGTATGGGGCCCGCCCCTGCTGGCGCTGCTCCTGGCCGCCGGGGCGTTGCTCACCTGGCGCACCGGCTTTTTCCCGGTGCGCCAGGCTCCCGCCATCGCCCAAAATACCTTGCTGGCCCTGCTGCGGGGCGACCCGCAAGCCCGCCAGAGCGGTCAGGGTTCCCTGTCCCAGTTCCAAGCCCTGTCCACCGCCCTGGCCGCCACCATCGGCACCGGCAACATCGCCGGAGTGGCGGCGGCGGTGGCGGCAGGGGGGCCGGGCACGGTGCTGTGGATGTGGGTCAGCGCCCTGTTGGGCATGTCCCTCAAATACGCCGAAGCCGCCTTGGCGGTGCGCTACCGCAGGCGCGGCCCGGAAGGCCGGTGGAAAAGCGGCGCCATGTACTACCTGGAGGCCAGCTTCCAGGGCAGATTGGCCCCCCTGGGCCGAGGGCTGGCCTGCGCCTTCGCCCTGTTCTGCGCCCTGGCCGCCCTGGGCATCGGCAATATGACTCAGGCCAACTCCCTGGCCGCCGCCCTGAAAAGCGGATTCGGCCTACCTCCCGCCCTCACCGGCGCGGCGGCGGCGGTGCTGGCGGGCGTAGTCGCCCTCAGGGGGATGGGGGCGGTGGGCCGGTTGACCGAACGCCTGGTACCCTTCATGGCCGCCTTCTATATCGCCGCCTGCCTGTCCATCCTGGCCATGAACCTCCACCGGATTCCCCACATGTTTTCCTCCATCCTGGAAAACGCCTTCGACCTGCGCGCCGTGGCGGGAGGCGCAGGCGGCGCGGCCATGGGCCGGGCAGCGGTGATGGGGCTGAAGCGGGGGATATTTTCCAACGAGGCGGGGCTGGGTTCCTCCGCCGCGGCCCACGGCGCCGCCCGGACCAGCTCCCCCGCCCAGCAGGGCATGTGGGGCGTGGCGGAGGTGTTCGTGGATACCCTGGTGTTGTGCTCCCTCACCGCCTTCACCATCCTGTGCGCTTCCAGCACCGCCTTGCCCCTGGAAACCGCCCTCCAACAGGTCACCCTCCAACCCCAGTTCGTAACCTTAAGCCCCGCCCAGGCCCCCAATGCCTCCGCCCCCAGCCTGGACGCCCGCCTCCAGGACGCCCCGGCGGGCGAGACACCCGCCCCGGCCCCCCTGGTAACCCGGCAGGCCCGCCTCGCGTTGCCGGCCCGAATCGACGCCCAGGCCCAGGGCCCTACCCGGGCCCAGGTGTACGGCCGGTCCGCCCGCTTCGCCTCCCTGACCCCGCAGCCCGGCGCGGCGGTCACCTATGGCAACATCGCCCTGCTGCGGGGCATCCCCCTCACCGACCCAGCGGGAAATCCCATCCTGGATTCGCGGGGCAACCCCCACATCCAAGGGCTGGAACTCCAGCCGGTGGAGGGGGTCGCCCTGGTCACCTACGCCTTCTCCCAGGTGTTCGGCGGGGCGGCAGGGCAATTGCTGTGCGTCGCGGTGAGCCTGTTTGCCTTTTCCACTCTGCTCAGCTGGTCCTTTTACGGGGCGGGAGCGGTGGAATACCTGCTGGGCCGCCGGGCCGTGCCCTTTTATAGGGCGCTGTTCACCGGCTTCATCTGGGTGGGCGCGGTGACCCGCCTGGACCTGGTATGGGAGATCTCCGATACCCTCAACGGCCTGATGGCCCTGCCCAATCTGACCGGCCTCATGGCCCTGTCGGGGCAGGTGTCCGCCCTCACCCAAAGCTATCTGGCCCAACGCCGCCAGGCGGCGGCCTTTGGCGCCAAGGGCGCGTAAAGGGCGTTTTTTCCCCCTCTCCCGTTCGTCAAGAGGCCGTAAAGAAGCGCAGTTGGGCCGGATTGGCGTCCACGGGGCCCTTGACGGCCTTGTGCGATTGTTGTATACTTTCCTTTATATGAAGCATCGTGGGAGGGAAGGCTAGGCGTGAACGTCATCCGGCTGGGCGTATGTGCGCCTATAGAACATATCCTGGCGGCGGAACGGGCGGGGTTCGATTACCTGGAGGGGAACCTCTCCCAGATCGCCGTGCTGCCGGAGCGCTCCTTCCGCACCCAGTACGCCCTGGTCCACGAGGCGGGCATCCGCTGCGAAGTGATGGGGTGCATGTTGCCTCGGGAGTTGTCGGTGACCGGTCGTGGGGTAAACGCCTCCATGCTCCACGAATACCTGGACCTGGCCTTCGACCGGGCTACGCGCCTGGGGTGCGAGGTGGTGGTGTTTGCCAGCGCGGGGGCGCGCCAGGTACCCGAGGGGTGGCCGGTGGACGTGGCCTGGCGGCAGCTAGCTAATTTTTTGCGCATGGTGGAGCGCCACGCCACAGATTATAACCTGCTGGTGGGGGTGGAGCCTTTAAGCCGTGGAGAGTGCAACCTGCTGTACAGCGTGGCGGAGGCTACGCTTTTGTGTTCCATTTTGCAGCTTAACCACGTGCGGGTGATGGCCGATACCTACCATATGGCCATGGAGCACGAATCCATGGAGAGCCTGGCCATGGCCGGTCCCCTTTTGTGCCACGTACACACCGCCAATGCCCTGGGCCGCACCTTTCCCCGACCGGGGGACGGCGAGGACTATCCCAAGCTGTTTCAGGCGCTGGCGGGGATGGGCTACCAGGGCCGGGTCAGCGTGGAAGCGGGCTACGACAATTTTGAGGAGGAAGCGCTCGTTGCCTATCAAGTACTTGACAGAGCGCGCAGGGGCATATGAATATTCTTATCGTGGGGGACGGTAAGGTGGGATATACCCTGGCGGAAGATTTGACCGCAGAGGGGCACGATATCACCATCATCGACAGGGATTCCGAAGCCCTGGAACGGGCGGGGGACGCCTTGGACGTGCTATGCGTCCAGGGCAACGGCGCCAGCGTGCGCACGCTGCTGGAGGCCGGCGCGGATAAAGCGGATATCCTGATTAGCGTCATGGCCAGCGACGAAACCAACATGATCTGTTCTCTCATGGCCAAGCGCTTGGGAACCAAATACACCATTGCCCGCATCCGTAGCCCCGAATATACCGACAGCTTGTCGCTTCTTCAGGACGGTATGGGCGTGGATATGGTCATCAATCCGGAGCGGGGCGCGGCCTACGAAATTTCCCGGTTGTTCCGCTACCCCTTCGCCGCCAACATCGAAACTTTTGCCCATGGCCGGGTGGAGATGGTAGAATTCCGGGTGGAAGAGAAGGACGGAATCGCCGGCGTGCCGCTGAAATCGCTGTCGGGGCGGTTCAGCAAGGTGCTGTACTGCGCCTGTGAGCGGGACGGCACGGCCATCATTCCGGGCGGCGACTTCGTCATCAACGTGGGCGACCGGCTCCATGTAGCGGGGGACCTGATGAGCATCACCCAATTTTTCCGCAAGCTGGGCCGGAACACCCAGCGGGTGCGTTCGGCGGTGCTGATCGGCGGCGGGCGCATTTCCTATTATCTGGCCAAGATCATCGCAGGGATGGGGGTAGACCTGCGCATCATTGAGATCAACCCCGACAAGTGCCGGTACCTGTCGGAAGTGCTGGAGGACGCCACCGTGATTTGCGGCGACGGTACCGATCAGGACCTGCTGGTCACGGAAAACCTGGCGGATATGGACGCCATGGTGTGCCTGACCGACCGGGACGAGGAAAATCTGATGGCGGGGCTATTCGGCGTGCGCTCCGGCGCCCAGAAGGTCATCGTAAAGGTGAACCGGATGGGCTATTTTGATTTGCTGGAAGGCATGGGTATCGATAGCGTCATCAGTCCCAAGCGCACCACGGCCAATACCATCCTGCGCCAGGTCCGGGCCCGGGCCCATACGCGCGGCTCGGTGGTGGAGAAGATCCACCGGGTGGTGGGGGGCCAGGTGGAAGCGCTGGAGTTCACGGCGCTGGAGGGTGCGCCTTACCTGGGCATTCCCCTGAGCCGGCTGCACATCGAAAAGGGCGTGCTGGTAGCGGTGCTGGTGCGGGATAAAACGGTCATCATCCCCTTCGGCTCGGACCATATCGAGGCGGGAGACACGGTGATTTTGATGGCTCAGACCAGCAAGATCATGGGCCTGGAGGACGCGCTCAAGTAGGGAAGCCCCCATTTCCTCCTTACATTACTTAAAGGCAGGGAACTTCATGAATATTCGCTTGGTGGTGAACCTGCTGGGCAAAGCGTTGGCGGTAGAAGGGGCGCTGATGTTGCCCTCGCTGCTGGTGTCCCTGTACTACGATGGCGGGGATTGGCTGGCGCTATTGCTGGCGGCCATGCTGGTGAGCGCCGTAGGGGGCGCGCTGGCCATGCTGGTTAGGCCTCACAACGACAACCTGCGAGCCCGAGAAGGTTTTGCCGCGGTGGCGCTGATTTGGGTGTTTATGTCCATGTTCGGAGCGCTGCCCTTTTATTTTCACGGCAGTATACCGGTCTATACCGACTGCTTCTTTGAAACCGTGTCCGGCTTTACCACCACCGGCGCCACCATTCTCAAGGACGTGGAGGCGCTACCCCGGGGCCTATTGTTCTGGCGTAGCTTTACCCATTGGGTGGGGGGCATGGGGGTGCTGGTTCTGTCCCTGGCGCTGATCCCCCACATGGGCGCCCGCTCCCAGCACCTGCTCAAGGCGGAATCCACCGGCCCGGCGCCGGGCAAACTGGTGCCCCACATTGGGAAGAGCTCCAAAATCCTGTACGAATTGTACCTGGCCCTGTCCATCATACACTTTGCGGCGCTGCTGCTGTGCGGGCTGGACTGGTACGATTCCCTAATCCACATGTTCGGCAGCGCGGGCACCGGCGGTTTTTCCAATTATAACGCCAGCGTCGGGCACTTCCAAAGCCCGGCTGTAGACGCGGTTACCGCGACTTTCATGCTGCTTTTCGGCGTAAACTTTACCATGTACTACCTGCTGCTGAACAAGCAATGGCGCATGGTGCTGAAAAACGAGGAGCTGCGGCTCTATCTGGGCATCGTAGCAGGCAGCGTCGTGCTGATCGCCATCAACATTCTGCCCAGCGTAGGCAATTGGTGGGAGGCCCTGCGCCAGAGCTACTTTCAGGTCAGCTCCATCATCACCACCACGGGCTATTCCACGGCCAATTTCGACCTATGGCCGCAGCTCAGCCGCACCATTCTGGTGGTGCTGATGCTGCTGGGGGCCTGCGCGGGCTCCACCGGCGGCGGCATCAAGATGGTACGTCTGGCGCTGTTATTCAAGGCGATGGCCCGGCAGGTCAAGCAAGCGATTCGTCCCCGCAGCGTAGCCACCATCAAGATGGATGGCCGGCCGGTGGATGAGGTCACCATTTCCCGGGTACTGGTATTCTTTTTTGGTTATCTGCTGATTATCCTGGTAGCGATGCTAATCGTGTCGGTCGATAATTTCAGTTTTGAAACCAATCTGACGGCGGTCCTTTCCGCAGTATCCAACATAGGCCCCGGCCTGGGCGCGGTTGGCCCCACGGGCAATTTCGCCGGTTTTTCGATCCTGAGCAAATGGGTTTTGTCCATATGTATGTTGGTTGGCCGGCTAGAGATTTACCCCATTCTGATGCTCTTTGCTCCCTCCATCTGGCGCAAAAACTAGCCTGTCCCCCACCGCATCCCAACAGCCTGAAACGGCGCAGCGGCTACCGCCGCCGCGCCGCTAGTGGCCGTTGCTTCACCTACGCGCCAGCGAGAATGGCGGTTCCAAGGGGGCCATCCCCCCTTGGCGGGAGTCCAGGGGCGAGGAGTCCCTGGCGGGGGCCCGGGGGCAGCGCCCCCGGCGCCGAGTCATCCATCCCACCCGGCGCGTTATAGCGCCCCACCGCATCCCCGCAACGGCCTGAATCACCGCAGCGGCT
>DSLFC04102__coassemble_1153_pt1 | contig 17679 bp, 14 predicted proteins | sample DSLFC04102__metabat2_low_PE_004 | metagenome-assembled genome bin DSLFC04102
TTTCGACAGCCCTGGCTTCTTATACCTCTTTTCGCTTTGGCTGGTTGCTTTTTGACGCTATGCCACTGCTTTTTTCTCGATTTGTTTGCAAAAAGGGCGTGCCGCAGAAGTTGCTTTCTGCAACACGCCCGCTTGCCGGCTGTCCGGGGAGAGGTTTGCGGGGAAGGAGTCCGACGGAAGGGCCCGAAAGGGATTTAGTCCATAGCCGAAAGGAACGGGGAAGAGCAATGACCCCGAGCTACCCCAACGCCGGGGCAATGCGGGGCTCAGGGCAAGCGGCTGGGCACGCCATCCATAAAGTGGAGGAACAGGGTGAGGGCCAATAGATCGGCGCATCCGCCGGGGCTCAGGTTCTCCTGAATAAAGGCCCGGTTCAGCTGGGCCAAAGCGCCGCTCTGGGGCAAGGGGCTGGCGGCGAGGGTCCCTTCCACCGCCTGGGACAGGCGCTGCCAGGCAGAATAGGAGGAACGGCCGATGAGCACGGTGTCGGGCACGCGGGCGATGAAGTGCATCAGGGCGGCGCAGGCGGCGTCGTTCAGGGAACGGCCCTGGCTCAAGGCCATCCGCAGGATGGGCAGCCCTACCTCCCGCACCGCGGGAAAACCGGAAGCCGCCTGGCCCCGCACGCCCTGAAGGCCGTGGCGCAGAAAGAGCTTTTCCCCAGTGGTGCAGGCGCTCTGCCAGGTCAGCGCCGCGAAATGGGCGTCCACCGCCTGCCGGGCCATCTGGCCGCATAGAGACAGAACAGCCCAAGGGCTGAAGGGTTTGCCCTGGCCGTAGAGCCGCCCGGCGGCAGCGCAGGCCAGGCCCATGGAGTAGATGGCCCCCTTGTGGGTGTTCACGCCGCCTGTGGCCCGGTACATGGCCCCCTCCGCCCGCCGGGCGGGCTCCTCCAGGGCGGCATAGAGCTGGGCCGGGGTCTGGCCGGAACAATCGATGCCCAGTTGGGCGCACTGGCGCAGGTAGGGAGCCAGGGCGGCGGCGCTGTCCAGAAAGGTGAAAATGTCCATATCCTGATGGGCGCCGCTGTCCTGCCGGTCTACCAGCCCCGGCTTGGGGGTGACCGCCACCTCCCACAGCAGGGCCCGCTGCGCCTGCTGGGCTACGGTCTGGACCCAAACCTGGGCGAAGTGCCTGCCGATGATATCCATGGCACGCCCAAAAAGCGCTTCCACCCCGTGGGCCCGGCTGCGGGCGCAGGCGTGGGCGGGCCCGCCGCACAGCAGGCAGGTCCGCTCCGGAAGCCCCAGGGCCTGGCGGCTCACCGGAGCGCCCGCCGGGTCCAGCACGTCGATGTCCAGCAGCCGCCCCAGAAGGTCCGCGTCCTCTATGGCCACGGCCAAGCGTTTCAGGGCGGCGGGTTCCCCCTCCACCGCCAACAGCGCCTCGCAGCCGGTGTCCAGGATGTACTCGCTGACGTATCGCGGGTGAAACCGCTCCCGCAGCAGGTCCAGCCCATAGCGGTAAGCCTGCTGAATGGGCTCGTTGCGCTTTACCGGACCGGGAATGTTCAAGGTAAAACTGACGACCGGCAAACCCAACCGGTCCAGCAGCCGTTTTTGACAGCGTGCCCGGCGCTCCCGGGCCTCCAGCATCTGGGCAAGGGTCACTTCGGTCAATGCCAACACCCCCATGCCCATTATAGCAGATGGAGGCGGGGCAAGGCAATGCCGCCGCCAGGGGACGAGGGGCCGGGGTTGAAGGGGCTGGAAGGCTCTGGTATAATGGGAATATCCTGGGCCCATTGGGCCGGACGGCCGGGGCGCTGGGCCGGCGGAGAAAAAGCGGGGAAGGGGGGAAGACCATGCCCCAGCACGTGACGATTTCGGATTACGATCCCCAATGGCCTCAACAATATCAACGGGAGAAAGAAGCGCTGGCCGCCAGTTTGGGGGATAACTGCATGGCCCTATACCATATCGGGAGCACGTCGGTCCCCGGACTGGCGGCCAAGCCCATTATCGACATCATGGGGGTGGTGAAGCGCCTGGAAGAGGTGGACGCGATCAGGGCGCGGTTTGGCGAAAGGGGCTATGAATATTTGGGAGAGTGGGGGATAGCCGGCCGGCGATACCTGCGCAAGGGCGGCGACCAACGTACCCATCAGGTGCATATCTTCCAGGGGGATGATTGGCACAATATCGGCCGGCACCTGGCCTTTCGGGACTATATGCGCGCCCATGAAGGGGAGCGGAGGGCATACGCCCAACTGAAAAGGGCGCTGGCGGAGCGGTTTCCCTACGATATAGAGGGATACTGCGCCGGAAAGGAAGAATTTGTAAAAGCCGTGGAGCAACGGGCCCTCGCCCAATACGACGGCGCGTGGCACAGGCTATACCTTGCCGCCCGAGGGGTCCAGGGAGCCAGGCGGCTCTCCCCCTGGGTGGAGGCGGGGGCGGTGGCCGCCGCGCTGCTCACCCGGCGGGGCAATATCTATACGGGCGTGTGCGTGGATACCGCCTGTTCCCTGGGCATGTGCGCGGAGCGGAACGCCATCGCCAATATGATTACCCATGGAGAGAGCCGCATCGAAAGGCTGGCCGTCGTCATGCCCAACGGGCAAGAGGGCATGCCCTGCGGGGCCTGCCGGGAGCTGATGGCCCAGATGGGCGAGGGGGCCGGGAGCATCGAAATCCTTTCGGATTACGAAGCGCAAAAAGCGGTGCGCCTGGAGGCGCTGCTCCCCCGCTGGTGGGGAGAAGCGCGGCAGGCGGCGGAGAAAAACCAGGGCGAATGCCGGCGCCCCTAGCGCCTGCGGGGAAGGCGCGGCCCGAGGGCCCCGTCCGTCCAGCGGCGGAAGGGCCGGGCCAGGGATAAAAGCGCAAAAGGGACGCCGGGGACAAGGCCGGAAAAGAGGAGGAAGAACGATGAGGGTTTCCCAGATTTTGATGATGATGGTGGAAGAGTCCCAGGGCAGCCTCCACGACGTGGAGCATTTTCTCAAGGTGTACGCCTATGCCGGGGCCATCGGCCGGGAGGAGGGGCTGGACCCCCAGGTCCAGCAGACCCTGGAGATCGCCGCCCTCCTCCACGACATCGCCTGCCCCCAGTGCCGGGCCAAGTACGGCAGCGCCATCCCCCGGCGTCAGGAGGAAGAGGGCGAGGTCCTGGCCAGGCAATTGCTGGCCCGGGCCCAACTGCCCCAGGACCAGGTGGAGCGGATAGCCTATCTGGTGGGCCATCACCATACCCTGTCCCTGGTAGACGGCCCGGATTACCAAATTTTGCTGGAGGCCGATTACCTGGTGAACGCGGGGGAGAGCCATTATCCCAAGGAGGACATTCGCCGGGCCTATCATCAGTGGTTCAAGACCCGTGCCGGACGCCGCCTGCTTCAGGCGTTGTACGGCCCCATTCCCGAGGAGGAGTCCCGATAGAGCCTCCGCCGTCAGGGAAAAGGCCGCCCCTGGGCGGATTTTGGCACACAGAAGGCCGCTCCCGGCAAATGGGGGCGGCCCTGGTTGACTGGAGAGAGCGGTATCCGCATCCGGCGGTATCCGGGTTCTGTAGGGATTGGGCTTTGCCCCGGCGGCGGTATCCGGGTTCCGTAGGGATTGGGCTTTGCCCCGGCGGCGGTATCCGGGTTCCGTAGGGATTGCGCTTTGCCCCGGCGGCGGTATCCGGGTTCCGTAGGGATTGCGCTTTGCGCCGGAGACGGTATTCGGGTTCCGTAGGGATTGCGCTTTGCCCCGGCGGCGGTATCCGGGTTCCGTAGGGATTGCGCTTTGCGCCGGAGGCGGTATTCGGGTTCCGTAGGGATTGCGCTTTGCCCCGGCGGCGGTATTCGGGTTCTGTGGGGATTGGGCTTTGCACCGCCGGCGGCGGCGTCCCGGAAGGGGGATAAAGGGTCAGCCCTGGGCTTCCACCAGGCGGCAGGAGGGTTGGGCGTTGAGGGACAGGTCCGCCACCTGGCCCGCCATCAGCCGGTAGAAAGCGGCGGAGCCGATCATCTCGGCGTTGTCGGTACACAGCCGGGGAGGCGGCATCAGCACCCGCAGCCCCGCCTGTTCGCCCCGGCGGGTCAGCTCCCGCCGCAGCAGCCGGTTGGAGGCCACGCCGCCTGCCAGGGCCAGGGTGTCCACGGCGCTGTCCAGGGCGGCCAGGACCGCCTTGTCCACCAAGGCGTCCACCACCGCCCGGCGGAAGGAGGCGGCGAAGTCGGCGGAGCGGATTTGCTGCCCCTGCTGGCGCAGGTTGTGGGCGGCGTTGACCACGTGGGTTTTCAGCCCGGAAAAGGAAAAATCGTACTTGCCCGGGGTGTGGATGCGGGGGAACTTGTAGTAGTGCTCGTCCCCCTCCTCGGCCAGCTGGTCCAGCAGCGGGCCGCCGGGATAGGGGATGTCCAGCACCCGGGCCACCTTGTCGAAGGCCTCGCCCGCCGCGTCGTCGGTGGTTTGGCCCAGCAGGGTATAGTGGCCGTAGCGCTCCACCTTGACGATGTGGCTGTGGCCGCCGGAGGCCACCAGGCAGCAGAAGGGAGGCGTCAGGTCGGGATGGGCCAGGTAGTTGGCGCTGACGTGGCCCTCAATGTGGTTCACCCCGATCAGGGGCTTGTCCAGGGCCCAGGCCAAAGCCTTGGCATAGCTCACCCCGGTGAGCAGCGCCCCCACCAGCCCGGGCCCGTAGGTCACCCCCACGGCGTCCACCTGATCCAGGGTCATGCCCGCCTGGGCCATGGCCTGCTCCACCACCGGGCACAGCGCCTCCACGTGCATCCGGGAGGCGATTTCCGGCACCACGCCGCCGTACAGGGCGTGCATATCGATCTGAGAGGCCACCGCCCCGGAGAGCACCCGCCGCCCGTCCTCCACCACCGCGGCGGCGGTCTCGTCGCAGGAGGACTCGATGGCCAGAATACGGGCATGGCCCGTCTGGGCCAGAGCCTCGGCCTTTTCTGCGGCCCACAATCGCTGCGTCATAAGCGTTTTCTTCCTATTCTATTCAGCAATACTCCCAAGACCAGTGCCCCGGCGGGGCCCAGGAGGGCCAACAGCGCCGCCCGGCCTGCTACCTGGGCGAAAAAGGTTTCCGGCAGCAGGCGGATCATCAGATCGGTGGCCGGGTCCAGCAGCCACAGGTCGTTGGTAAAAAACAGATGATGAAAGGCGATGAAAGCCCGGTTGAAGTCCAGGGCGCATATCAGGGCCAGCAGCCCCGCCAGTCCCAGAAAGAGGGCCGCGCCCCCAACCAACGCCTTGCCCCAGGCCCGCAGCGCCCTGCCCCCCGCCGGAGCGCTGCAAGCGGCGGCATGGCTTCCTGCCGGAGCGACAGGGGAGGGGGATTGGCCGGGATGGGGGAATCGTTTGGGGGCGGCGTCCTGGGAGGGATTCGCCTTGCCGCGGTCCAGCACGAGGGAGAGCAGGGCAAAGGCCAGGACGGCGGCGGCCAGAGCCCACAGCACTTGCCGCAGCAGCACGAACAGGGCGGCCACGTCCACCATATGGGCGATCTCCCGTTCATTGAATACCGGCTGCACCGCGCCGTAGACCTGGTCCTCGTAGGACAGGGGGGCGGTATCCCCGGTCTTGAGGCACTGGACCAGAGCCCGGGTGGCCCGTTCCACCCCGTCCCAGGTGAGGCCGGTGGCCTGGGAAGCGCCCAGCTGGCGGTGGAGAGACAGGTGATAGTCCCCGTCGGTGCCCACCCCGTGCAGCGCACCCAGCGCCCAGAAAGCCATCAGCGCCAGGACGGCCAGCAGCCGGAACAGCCTGGCCCAGCGGGCCCTCATGGCGCCTCCAGGATGGCCCGGGCGGGCGCGCCCTCGGCCCCCACCACCCGCAGGGGCAGGCAAGTGAGGCGGTAGCGGCCCGGCTGGACCCTGCTCAAATCCAGGTTTTCCACCAGCCAAACCCCCGCCCCCAACAAGAGCCGGTGTACCGGGGCGGTATCCTCCCCTTGGGCCACGGACAACAGCTCCGTGCCCAGCAGCCTAACCCCCGCCTCCGCCAGGCGGCGGGCTTGGCGCAGGGTGAGCCCGGAAAAGCCCTCCTGGCCGCGAATCAGCAGCCGGGGGCCCAGGGCGTACCGGCCCCACGGCGCGGCGGCAGATTGGGCCGGGGCCGCAGGCCGATTCGGAGGCAAAGCTGGGGACGGGGCCGGGGATGGCTCCGCAGGCAAGGCGGAGGATGGCTCCGCAGGCAGGGCCGGGGATTGTTCTGGGGACAGGGCCTGGTCCAGGAGCGGGTCCAGGTCCTGGGCCCGCACAACCAGGGCGGGGCCGGTGAGCAGGTCCAGGGGGACCTGGTCGATGGCGGCCCCATGGGGAAGAAAGTGGGCAGGTGCGTCCATATGGGTGCCGCAGTGGGCGCCCATGTGCAGGTAGGACAGCCGGTAGCCGTCCCGCTCCAAGGTCATGGTTTGGTCCCGGGAAAAGCCCTCTTCGGGGGAATAGACCCCCATGCCCGGGAACATGAGGCGGGTGATGTCCAGGATCACAGCTTTTGCAGGTAGGCGGTGACGAAGCCCTCCAGGTCGCCGTCCATCACCGCGTCGATGTCGCCCATTTCATAGCCGGTGCGGTGGTCCTTCACCAGGGTATAGGGCTGGAACACGTAGCTGCGGATTTGGCTGCCCCACTCGATCTTCTTGAGCTCGCCCTTCACGTCGGCCATCTGCTCCTGGCGCTCCCGCTCGTGGAGTTCCGCCAGCTTGGCCCGCAGCATGCGCATACAGGTTTCCCGGTTCTGAATCTGGCTGCGCTCGGACTGGCACTGGACCACGATGCCGGTGGGCAGGTGGGTCATGCGCACGGCGGAGTCGGTACGGTTTACGTGCTGGCCGCCCTTGCCGCTGGAGCGGTAGGTGTCGATGCGCAAATCCTCGGTGCGTATCTCCATGGCGCCGTCGTCCTCAATGATGGGGGCCACGTCCAGGGAGGCGAAGGAGGTGTGCCGCCGGGCGGCGGCATCGAAGGGGGAGATGCGCACCAGCCGGTGTACTCCCCGCTCGCTCTTCAAGAAGCCGTAGGCGTACTCCCCGGACACCTCGAATTCCACCGATTTGATGCCGGCCTCGTCCCCCTCCAGCATGTCCAGCTCCTTGACGGTAAAGCCCATCCGTTCGCAGAAGCGCACGTACATGCGGTAGAGCATCTGGGTCCAGTCCTGGGCTTCGGTGCCGCCGGCGCCGGCGTGGAGGGCCAGGATGCAGTCGCACCCGTCGTGCTCTCCGGTGAGCAGCGTGGTGAGCTTGAGCTGCTCCAATTCCCCCTTCAGGGCGTCCAGCTCGGTGCGGATTTCGGGGATTTGCTCCCGGTCGTCGGCCTCCTCGGCCAGGTCGATGAGCACCTCCACGTCCTCGGCCCGCTGGTTGAGGCGGCGGTAGTGCTCCAGGCGGCTCTGCACCGAATGGGCCCGCTGGTTCACCTTCTGGGCCCGCTCCAGGTCGTCCCAGAAGCCGGGGGAGGCCATGTCCTGCTGGTACTCCTCCAACTGCTCCTCCAGGTGGGGGATGTTCAGGGACTGGCCCGCCTCCTCCACCATGCCGCGGATGGAAGAAAGTTCTTGCTTAAAGAGCTCGGTTTCAAGCATGGCTTAAGCCCCTTTCCCGCAACATTCCTTATATTTCTTGCCGCTGCCGCAGGGACAGGGGGCGTTGCGGCCCACCTTCTGCCCGGCGGAAGCGGGCTTCTTGGCCACCGCGCCCTGGCTGGCGCCTCCGGCGGTGGCGGCGATGGGCTTGGCCACCTCCCGGCGCTCCGGCGGGCGCACCAGGATGGCCATGTACAGCCGGCGCAGGGTATCCTCCTGGATGAGGCGGCTCATCTCGTCGAACATGTCCGCGCCCTCCATGGTGTACTCCACCACCGGGTCCCGTTGGCCGTAAGCCCGAAGGCCGATGCCCTCCCGCAGCTGGTCCATGGCGTCGATGTGGTCCATCCAGCGCCGGTCCACCGCGCCCAGCAGGGCCACCCGCTCGAACTCCCGCATGTCGATGCCGGCCTCGCCGATCATCTTTTCCCGGTCCTCGTAGAAGCTGGCGGCAGCCTGAATCAGGGCGTCGGACAGGGCCTTGCGGGTAAAGGACTTGAGGTTTTCCATGGCCTGCTTCACCGTGCCGGGGCGCAGGCAGATCTTTTCCAGGTAGTCGGCCAGCCCGGCCACGTCCCAGGTGGCCTCGTCGCCCTCGTCGGCCACGCACCGGGCCACGGCCTCCTGAATCAGGGTGTCCCGCATCCCGGCTATCCGGGCCTTCATGTCGCCCCCCTCCAGCACCTCCCGGCGCTGGGAGTAGATGACTTCCCGCTGCTTGTTCATCACGTCGTCGAACTTGAGCACGGTTTTGCGGATGTCGAAGTTGCGGCCCTCCACCCGCTTCTGGGCGTTTTCGATCTGCTTGGACAAGAGGCCGTACTCGATGGCCTCGCCCTCCTGCATCCCCAGCTTTTCCACGATGGGCTGGATGCGCTCGGAGCCGAACAGGCGCATTAAGTCGTCCTCCAGGGAGATGAAGAACTGGCTGGAGCCCGGGTCGCCCTGGCGGCCGGCCCGGCCCCGCAGCTGGTTGTCGATGCGGCGGGACTCGTGGCGCTCGGTGCCCAGGATGTGCAGCCCGCCCAGCTTCACCACTTCCTCGTGCTCCCGGTCGGTCTGCACCTTGAACTTGGCCAGCAGCTGCTGGAAGGCCTGGCGGGCCTCCTTCACCTGGTCGGACACGTCCTGGGCGTGGCCGATGGCCTCCTCGATGACCTGGTCCTCATAGCCCATCTGGCGCAGCTGGTGCCGGGCCATGAACTCGGCGTTGCCGCCCAGCAGGATGTCGGTGCCGCGGCCGGCCATGTTGGTGGCGATGGTGACGGCGCCCTTCTTGCCCGCCTGGGCCACGATCTCCGCTTCCTTGTCGTGGAACTTGGCGTTGAGCACCACGTGCTTCACGCCCCGGTTGGACAGCATCCGGCTGACCAATTCGCTCTTTTCCACCGACACCGTGCCCACCAGGATGGGCTGCCCTGTGGCGTGGCGGCGCACCACCTCGTCGGCCACGGCGGCGTACTTGCCCTTCAGGGTGGTGAACACCGCGTCGTTCAGGTCCTGGCGGATCATGGGCTTGTTGGTGGGAATGGTGACCACGTCCAGCTTGTAGATGCCCCGGAACTCCTCCTCCTCGGTCTTGGCGGTACCGGTCATGCCGGACAGCTTTTTGTACATGCGGAAGTAGTTCTGGAAGGTGATGGTGGCCAGGGTCTTGCTCTCCCGCTCCACCTTCACGTGCTCCTTGGCCTCGATGGCCTGGTGCAGGCCCTCGGAGTAGCGCCGGCCCATCATCAGCCGGCCGGTGAACTCGTCCACGATGATGACCTCGCCGTCCTTCACCACGTAATCCACGTCCCGCTTCATCATGGCGTTGGCCTTGAGGGCCTGGAGGATGTGGTGGTGCAGCTCGGTGTTCTCCATGTCGGTCAGGTTCTCCACCCCGAAGAACTGCTCCGCCTTGCGAACGCCCTCCTCGGTGAGGGTCACCGTCTTTTGCTTTTCGTCGGTGAGGTAGTCCCCGGCCTTAGTGAGCTCCCCGTCCTTGTCCGCCTCGCCCTTGCTCAGGCGCTGGACGAACACGTTGGCCCGGGTGTACATCTCGGTGGACTTGTCCCCCTGGCCGGAGATGATCAGGGGGGTGCGGGCCTCGTCGATGAGGATGGAGTCCACCTCGTCCACGATGGCGAAGTTCAGGGGCCGCTGCACCAACCGCTCCTTGTAGGTGGCCATATTGTCCCGCAGGTAGTCAAAGCCCAGCTCGTTGTTGGTGGCGTAGGTGACGTCGGCCCGATAGGCCTGCTGACGCTCCTCGCTGCTCATGTCGTGGACGATCAGGCCCACCTTCATGCCCAGGAAGCGGTACACGTTGCCCATCCACTCGGAATGGAACCGGGCCAGGTAGTCGTTGACGGTGACGATGTGCACGCCCTTGCCGGGCAGGGCATTCAGGTAGGCGGGCAGGGCGGCAGTGAGGGTTTTGCCCTCGCCGGTGCGCATCTCGGCGATGCGGCCCTGGTGCAGCACGATGCCGCCGATGAGCTGCACCCGGAAGGGGCGCATACCCAGCGCCCGCACCGAGGCCTCCCGCACCACGGCGAAGGCCTCGGGCAGCAGGGCGTCCAGGGTTTCGCCCTTTGCCAGCCGTTCCCGGAACAGCCGGGTCTGGTCCCGCAGCTGCTCGTCGCTCATCTTCTGATAGGTGGGCTCCAGGGCCTCGATCTTGTCCACAATGGGGTTCAGCTTTTTCAGCTCTCCCTCGTTGCTCGTCTGTAAAAACTTCTTGAGAAAGTCAAACATGAACCAATGTCCTCCATACGATGTCGGGGTTGGGTATACGAAATCCTTACCATTATATCATTGCAAAGGAAAAATCGCAAGGCGAGGTGCGCCCGGCTGGATTAATTGTATGTGTGGTTTTGCGGGGGGCGGTCCGGAGACGTTATAAAAATGCAGTTTTACCCAAACGGGAGCGGCGAAACGGCCCGGTTTTATTGAGCGGAGCATAAAAATATGGGAGAGAGGGCAATTTGCCCTTGCAATTGCGGGCGGAGCAAGGTATAATGAATGCATTCTTAATCAAGGAGGAGACAAACCATGAAAAAGATCCTCGCCCTGTGCCTGGTCCTCATGCTGTCCGTCACGGCTTTCGCGTCCTTCGCGGCGGCGGAAGAAGTGGTCAAGATCGGCGTATTCGAGCCGGCTTCCGGCGACAGCGGCGCTGGCGGCAAGCAGGAAACCTTGGGTATGCAGTACGCCAATTACCTGCAGCCCACCGTAGAGATCGGCGGCACCACCTACAACGTGGAGCTGGTTTACGCGGACAATGGCTCCTCGCCGGATAAGGCCCCCTCTGCGGCCCAGCAGCTGATCAGCGAGGGCGTTTCCGTAATCCTGGGTTCCTACGGCTCCGGCGTGTCTATCGCCGGCTCCCAGTACTTTGCCGACGCGGGCATCCCCGCCATCGGCGTGACCTGCACCAATCCGCAGGTCACTGCGGGCAACACCCACTACTTCCGCATCTGCTTCCTGGATCCCTTCCAGGGCACCGTGCTGGCCAACTACGCCTATAAAGAGCTGGGCGCCACCGTGGCCTACTGCCTGGGCGAGCTGGGCAACGACTACGACGTGGGCCTGTGCTACTACTTCCAGCAGGCCTTTGAGGCCCTGGGCGGCACCGTAGTCACCGAGAACTTCCCCACCGGCAACTCCGACTTCACCTCCTACATCTCCACCGCCAAGAGCCTGGGCGCGGGCGTCATCTTCGCTCCCTGCTCCATCGCCTACGCCACCCAGATCATCGACCAGGCCGCTGCCCAGGGCGTGACCATGCCCCTGATGGCCGGCGATACCTGGGACAGCAATAAGGTGATCGAGGCCGCCACCGGCAAGGACATCACCATCTACGTGAGCACCTTCTATCAGGAGGGCGGCGATCCCGAGTTCGACGAGGGCATCAAGGAGTGGATCAACGCCAATCCCGAAGCCATGACCAATAACGGCGGCAACGACATGGTAGCCGCTGTGACCGCCATGGGTTACGACGCCTACTTTGTGGCGCTGGAGGCCCTGAAGGCCGCCGGCTCCACCGACCCCAAGGCGGTAAACGAGGCGCTGTGGGGCGTGACCTACGACGGCGTGTCCGGCCACATCGTCTTTGACGAGACCGGCGACGCCATCCGGGACGTGGCCTACGTCAAGACCGCCAATACCGAGACCGGCGCTTGGGACTTCGTCACCGTGCAGAGCGTGGAATAATCGCCGCCGGCGGCAGGCGCGCCTCCTGGGCGCGTCCCCTATAAAATTTGAACGCGCATGGCGGGGGTCCCCTGATCCCCGCCGTGCATATGTTTTCGCCGGGGTCCTTGCGGGCCGCGGACATAACCAAAGGAGGTCCTCCCGGTGAGCACGATCCTGCCCTATCTCCTCTCCGGCATATCGGTGGGCGGACAATACGCGCTGATCGCCATAGGATACACCATGGTCTACGGCATCCTGCGCCTGATCAACTTCGCCCACGGCGATGTGTTCATGGTCGCGGGCATCCTGATGGTCTACCTGTCGGCGGGGCTGCCCATCTATCTGTCCATCCCCTTGGTGATCCTGTTGACGGTAATCATCGGCTTCACCATCGAGCGGGTGGCGTACAAGCCCCTGCGCAGCGCGCCCCGCATGTCCATCATGATATCGGCCATCGGCGTAAGCTATCTGCTGCAAAACCTGGTGCTGTATATTACCGGCGGCCTGAATCAGGTATACCCCACCATTCCCTTCATCAGCGAGTCCATCACCATCGGCAACGCCACCACCAAGATGGTGACGGTGATTACGCCGGTGCTGACGGTAATCCTGGTGGTGGCCCTGGTGCTGCTGATCAACCATACCAAGATCGGCATGGCCATGCGGGCGGTGTCCAAGGATTTTGAGACCAGCCAGCTGATGGGCATCAAGATCAACGCCGTCATCAGCACCACCTTCATCATTGGCTCCTTCCTGGCGGCCGTCGGCTCCATTTTGTATTTTACCAATTACACCACGGTCATCCAGACCTCGGGGGCCATGCCTGGCTTAAAGGCCTTTGTGGCGGCGGTATTCGGGGGCATCGGCTCCATTCCCGGCGCCGTGGTGGGCGCGTTCATCATCGGCATCTGCGAAAACATCATCAAGGGCCTGGACCTGATCTTGCTCAAATTGGGCGTAACCACCAAGATGATGGGCTTGACCACCTTCTCCGACGCCTTCACCTTCGCGCTGCTGATCGTGATTCTCATCGTCAAGCCCACCGGCCTGTTTGGCGAGAAAATGACGGATAAGGTGTGAGGTGGAAGCGATGCAAAATCAGTTACAAGCCAAAAAAGGCCCCGACAAGGCCACGGTGATCTCCGCCATCATCATCCTGGCCGTGTACGCGGCGGTGTTCATCCTGGAACAGGTGATACCCCCCACCTCCATGCTGTTTACGGTGCTCAAAAAGGGCGCCACCTACGCCCTGGTGGCGGTGAGCATGAACATGCTCAACGGCTTTACCGGGCTGTTTTCCCTGGGCCAGGCCGGGTTCATGCTCATCGGCGCCTATGTGTTCGCCATCTTCACCATCCCGGTAGCCCAGCGGGCCTCGGTGTACCAGTATTATAACGGCGGCATTGTTCAGTTCACCGTGCCCCTGTTGGTGGCCATGGTGCTGGCGGGGTTGGCGGCGGCCTTCTTCGCCTACCTCATCGGCCTGCCGGTGCTGCGGCTGAAGAGCGACTACCTGGCCATCGCCACGTTGGGCTTTGCCGAGATCATCCGGGCCATCTTCCAGTGGGATAAGCTGGGCCCCCTGACCAACGGCAGCAACATGCTCAGGCTATTCCCCACCTTCAACGATTTCAACATCAAAAACGCCGACGGTCAAGTGGTGGTGTATTTAAGCACTTTGGTGCCCTTCCTCATCGCCGGGGTGTGCATCGCCCTCATCGTGCTGCTGATCAACTCCACCTATGGCCGCACCTTCAAGGCCATTCGGGACGACGAGGTGGCCGCCGAGGCCATGGGCATCAATCTGGCCCATCATAAGCGCACCGCCTTCGTCATCAGCTGCTTCTTCGCCGGGGTAGGCGGGGCCATGCTGGCCATGTACTCCAACTCGGTTCAGGCCAAGAGCTTTACCTCCGCCATGACCTACGAAATCCTGCTCATTGTGGTCATCGGGGGCATGGGCTCCATCACCGGCAGCTGCCTGAGCTCCTTCCTGTTCGTGGCCTGCTCCGAGTGGTGGCTGCGCTTCCTGGACCAGAAGCAGGTCATCGGCGGCTTCGAGCTGCCCCTGATGCGCAACGGCTTCCGCCTGGTGGTGTTCTCGGTGGTCATCATGGTGGTGGTGCTGTTCTTCCGCAGGGGCATCATGGGCACCAAGGAATTGCCGGACCTGTTTAGAAAGCGGCGCGCCGGAAAGGGGGCGGGCAAATGAGCGGCAATGTATTGCGCCTGGAGCACGTGACCATGCAGTTTGGCGGGGTCATCGCGGTGAACAACCTGTCCCTGGAGGTCAACCAGGGGGAAATTGTGGCCCTCATCGGCCCCAACGGCGCGGGCAAGACCACGGCGTTTAACTGCGTCACCGGGGTGTACGAGCCCACCAACGGCGCGGTGTACTTTAACGATAAGCTCATCGCCATGAACCATCCCACCGGCAAGATGAAAAAGCTGTACGCCGGGGAGAACGGGAGCGACTATCCCAAGGTGCTCAGCCAGACCCCGGACAAGATCACCAAGCTGGGCATCGCCCGCACCTTCCAGAACATCCGCCTGTTCGGCAGCCAGACGGTGTTCGACAACGTGCTCATCGCCCAGCACCTGCGCCGCACCAGCAATGTGTTCACCGCCGCCTTCCGCTTCAACCGGGCGGAGGAAAGGCGGATGCGGGAAAGGACCGCCCAATTGCTGGAGATCGTGGGGCTGTACGGCGTGCGGGACGAGCTGGCCACCTCCCTGCCCTACGGCCAACAGCGCCGGCTGGAGATCGTGCGCGCCCTGGCCACCCAGCCCACCCTGCTGCTGCTGGACGAGCCCGCCGCGGGCATGAACCCCCAGGAGACCGACGAACTGGGCCTGTTCATTGTGGACATCAAAAAGCGGTTCGACCTGACGGTGTTCATGATCGAGCACCACATGAACCTGGTCATGGATATTTCCGACCGCATCTACGTCATCGATTTCGGCAAGCTGATCGCCCAGGGTACCCCTGCCCAGGTGCAGAACAACCCCGACGTGATCAAGGCCTATCTGGGGGTGGATGAGCTATGAGTCTTTTGCAGGTCACCGATCTGAAGGTGAATTTCGGCGGCATTGAGGCGCTCAAGGGCATCTCCTTCCAGGTGGAACAGGGCCAGGTGGTCACCTTGATCGGCGCCAACGGCGCGGGCAAGTCCACCACTCTGCGGGCCATTTCCTCCCTGGTGAACGTGTCCGGCGGCAGCATCTTCTACGAGGGCCGGGATATCACCCGGCTGGACCCCCAGAAGGTGGTGGAGCAGGGCATCGCCATGGTGCCCGAAGGCCGGCGCGTGTTCTCCAACCTCACCGTCATGGAGAATCTGCGCATCGGCGCTTACCTGCGCAAGGATAAGGAAGCCATCGAAAAGGATATCCAGCACGTCTACGACCTGTTCCCCAGATTGCGGGAGCGCAGCTGGCAGTTGGCCGGCACCCTCTCCGGCGGCGAACAGCAGATGCTGGCCGTGGGCCGGGGCCTCATGTCCCGCCCCAAGATCTTGATGATGGACGAGCCCAGCCTGGGCCTGGCCCCCATGGTGGTCCAGGATATCTTTAAGATCATCCATACCCTGAATAAGGAGGGCATGACCGTTCTGCTCATCGAGCAGAACGCCAACGCCGCCCTGCGGGCCGCCGACTACGGTTATGTTCTGGAAACCGGCCACATTACTATGTCCGGCACCGGCAAGGAATTGCTGGAAAACGAAAAGGTCCGGGAGGCTTACCTGGGTAAAACCGCCAAGGATTAGCCTTACTCCCGCCCCGCCCCCTTTCTTCGGGGCGGGGCTTTTTTCGCTCCGGTCCCGGTAGGCTGCAATGCGATCGTGACCTTTCTGTAAATTGTTAGCACTCTATGCCAATGAGTGCTAATTTGCTATTGACAACGGGACCGGGGGAGACTACAATAAACGAAGACAAACGTTAGTTCAACAGGAGGCAGAAAGATATTATGGCTGAAAAGGGCAGCATTTCCATTCATGCGCAAAACATCATGCCGGTGATCAAGCGCTGGCTGTATTCGGACAAGGACATTTTTCTTCGGGAATTGGTGAGCAACGGGTGCGACGCCATTGCCAAATATAAGCTGTTGGCCCTGAAAGGGGAGGTCCCGGCCCTGGAGGAATACCGGGTGGACGTGGTGGCCGACGAAAAAGAGGGCACGCTAAAGATCGTGGATAACGGCATCGGCATGACCGCCGATGAGGTCAAGCGGTATATCGCCCAGGTCGCCTTTTCCGGGGCGGAGGAATTTCTGGCCAAGTATAAGGGCGAGGACGGGCAGAACGGCATCATCGGCCATTTCGGGCTGGGCTTTTATTCGGCCTTTATGGTGTCGGAAAAGGTCACCATCGATACCCTGAGCTGCCAGGAAGGGGCCCAGGCGGTGCGTTGGGAGAGCCAGGACGGCATGGAGTACGAGATGTCTCCTTCGGACCGGCAGACCCACGGCACCACCATCACCCTGAAGATCAGCCAGGAGGACCAGGACTTTTTGCGGAAGTGGACCCTGCGGTCCACCCTGGAAAAGTACTGCGCCTTTATGCCGGTGCCCATCTACCTGAGCCAGGTGAAGGAGCCCGAGCCCCCCAAGGAAGGGGAAGAGCCCCCCAAGCCCGAGGAGCCGGAGCAGGTGAACGACATTCATCCCCTGTGGATGAAGAAGCCCAGCGAATGCACCGAGGAGGAGTACAAGGCCTTTTACCACAAGGTGTTCCACGATTACGATGATCCCCTGTTCTGGATTCACCTGAACGCCGAGTATCCCTTTAACCTGAAGGGCATCCTGTACTTCCCCAAGATCAAGAACGAGTTTTCTTCCAGCGAAGGGGTCATCAAGCTGTACAACAACCAGGTCTTCGTGGCGGACAACATCAAGGAGGTCATTCCCGAGTTCCTGATGCTGCTCAAGGGCGCCATCGATTGCCCCGACCTGCCCCTCAACGTGAGCCGTTCCTTCCTGCAGAACGACGGCTACGTGAAGAAGATGTCCGCCTATATCACCCGCAAGGTGGCCGACCGGCTGGTCAGCGAGTTCACCGGCAAGCGGGAGGATTACCAGAAGTATTGGGACGATATCCATCCCTTCGTCAAGTACGGCTGCATCCGGGACGAGAAGTTCTACGATCGGGTGAAGGACGCCATCCTGTTTAAGACCGTGGACGGGCAGTATCTCACCCTGAAGGAGTACCTGGACAAGAGCGGCCAGTCCGCCGAAAAGGAAAAGACCGTCTATTACGCCAGCGACGCAAAGCGCCAGGCCCAGATGATCAGCCTATACACCGGCGAGGGCAAAATCGTGGTGCTGCTGGATACCCTCATCGACAACAACTTTATCTCCTTCCTGGAGTTCGCCGGCCGGGAGGGGGAGGACAAGCTCTCCTTCCGCCGGGTGGACGCCGGCACCGAGGGCCTCACCGAGGCCGGGGATACCGACGAGGCCGCCCGCAAGACCCTGGAGGACAAGTTCCGCAAGGCCCTGGGCCAGCAGGACCTGGCCGTCACCCTGAGCCAGTTCAAGCAGGATACCATCCCCGCCATGGTCACCGTGGACGAGCAGACCCGCCGCTTCGCCGATATGAGCCGGGTGTGGGGCGATAGGGGCTTCTCCATGCCCGAGAAAAAGACCTTGGCCCTCAACGCCAAGCATCCCCTCGTTCAGTACCTGGAAACCAGCCAGGACGAGGAACTGGACGCCCTGGTGTGCCAGCAGGTGAACGACCTGGCCGAAATGGCCCGCAGCCCCCTGGAATCGGAGCGCATGGTGGCCTTCCTCCAGCGCAGCAACCAGCTCCTCACCCGCTTGGTCAAGCCCAGGGAAAACGCCTGAGGCTTCCGCCCCGGCATGAGGCCCCCGCCGGCTGCCCCCGGCGGGGGCCTCCCTGCGTCTGGAAAAAGTTGTCTCCCCCTTGACCCGCCCTCCCCCATCGTGCTAAAATATTTTGGAAAGGGGCTT
>DSLFC04102__coassemble_1155_pt1 | contig 17664 bp, 12 predicted proteins | sample DSLFC04102__metabat2_low_PE_004 | metagenome-assembled genome bin DSLFC04102
CAGGCCGTCCTCTCTGGGCAACGTCCTTATCCCTTCAGCGCCTCCTTGAGCAGCCGCTGGGTGGCCTCTTCCAGAGCGATCACTGCCGCGCCATGGGCGCAGGAGGCGGCGAAATCGCCCCCCAGGCTCAGCCGTTCCACGGACAGCCTGGGCACCAGCCAGGCAAAATCCATGATAGTCTTTCCCCCCAGGATGATCCTGTGAGGGCGCAGTAGGCTGTCGATCATCCTGAGCAGCAGCGCCAGATGATTCGCGTAGTCCTCCACCAACAGCCTGGCCCAGCGCACGTCCAGCCGGTAGGCGGACAGGATATCCTCCACGTCCCGCACCCCCGGGGAGACCGCCTGAGCCCGAGCCACCAGGTTCTTGCCCAACAGATGCTTTTGCATCACGTCGTTGCCCACCAAGGGAATGCCGTCGATCTCGCCGGAGGCGTCGTCCCGCCCCCGCACCAGGCGGTGGTTGACGATCATGGCGGTGCCGATGCCGGCCTGTCCGATAAACAGGTAGGCGCAATCCTCCTCCGGAGCCAGGCCCTGGAGGGCCTTTTCCCCCATCAGACTGCTCTTGACGTCGTTTTCCACCAACGCGGGCATACCCAGCGCCTGTGAAAACACCTCCCCCAGGGGAGCATCGGTCCAGTCCATCTGATCGCTTCGCGCAACCCGCCCCGCCCGGCGGTTCACCGTGCCGGAAAGGCATACCCCGGCCATGCGTACCCGGGAGGGGTCCGCCACCACCTTCCTGGGCAGCCGGGCCCACATCTCCCTGGCGCACCGGGCAAAGGACTGGGGCGTCAGCTGACGGGGCGCCGGGGCCGAAAGGGAAGCGGCCTGTTTTCCGTCGAAGCTCACCGCCCGCAACGTCACCGCCTGGGTATCCAGATGGATACCCAGGGTATAGAGCCCGTCTGGGCAGGTACGCAGCCGCACCGCCCGCCGCCCCCGTCCGGCGCCGGCGGCGCTGGCGCTCTCCTCCACCAGCCCCAGTTCCATGAGCGCCCCTACGATGCGCCCCACGCTGGTGGCGCTCATGCCGGTAATATGGGTCAGGTCTGTCCGGGAAAGCCCCTGGCAGGCCGTAAGCACTTCTAAAAGTTGTAGGCTGTTGCGCCTTCTGATATACGCTTGATCGTACGCTTTGCCCCCCGGCATGGCCGGACCGCCTTTCTGTCCAGAAGATGGGAAAAAGACAAGCACAGTATACCACAGCCCGGGGCAAAATACAACGCATTTATTTTTTCTCAATGGTATTTATTAACGATAAAGTAGGCCATCATCATCACAATAGAGGCTGTTTTGCACGAAAAATATTGTTAAATATTGCGTGGATACTTGCAATCACTGTTAATATCATATAATATAATACCATCGTGTTAATAAAGGCGGGTGACCAACGTGACTCGAACCCAGTTGCATGTTCCGGGCCGAGGCTGGGAGGTCCGGCGCAAGAAGATCGTCAAGAGTCTGCCCTACTACGTCCTGATTCTCCTTCCCCTGATCTACCTGCTGCTGTTCAAGTATTACCCCATGCTGGGGGCGCAGATCGCCTTTAAGGACTACAAGGTGCGCCTGGGTATATGGGGTAGCCCTTGGATAGGATTCGAGCACTTCGTGGACTTCTTCACCTCGGGCAAGAGCTGGACCATCATCCTGAACACCCTGATTCTGAGCGTCTACTACCTGATCGCCAGCTTCCCCTTGGCCATCGTGCTGGCGGTATGTCTCAACGAGTGCCGCTGGGCCGGCTTCAAGAAGACGGTGCAGATGGTCACCTACATGCCCTACTTCATCTCCACGGTGGTGCTGGTGAGCATGATCCTGCAGTTCACCGACGTATCCAGCGGCATCGTCAACCAGATTATCGTGGCCCTAGGGGGGCAATCCACCAACATCATGGCCAACCAGGGCGCATTCCGCAGCCTGTACGTGTGGACGGGGGTATGGCAGAGCACCGGGTACTCGGCCATCGTGTACCTGGCAGCCCTGAGCGGGGTGCCCATGGACCTGTACGAGGCGGCCAAAATCGACGGCGCCAGCAAGCTCAGGCGCATCTGGTCTATCGACCTGCCCTACATCGCCCCCACCATCATCACCCTGTTGATCCTCAATTCCGGCTCCATCCTGTCGGTGGGATTCGAGAAGATCTACTTGATGCAGAACAACTTCAACACCCCGGTGAGCGAGGTCATCTCCACCTACGTGTACAAGCTGGGCATCGTCAACTCCTCCTTCAGCTTCTCCACTGCGGTGGGCCTGTTCAACTCGGTGGTAAACCTGGTCATGCTGGTGGTCGTCAACCAGACGGCCAAGCGGATCAGCGACGTAAGCGTGCTGTAGGGGGTGACGGCAATGATGAGTTCCAACAAAGCGAGTGCGCATCTCAAGCGGCACAGCCACGTGGCGCAGACCCGAAGCGACAACCTATTCGACTTTGTCATCACGCTGATTCTGGTGCTGGCGGTGCTGGTGGTGGCCTATCCTCTGATTTATGTGGTCAGCGCCTCCTTCTCCTCCACCACGGCGGTGATGGCGGGCAAGGTGTGGATTCTGCCGGTGGAATTCTCCCTGGCGGCCTATGAGGCGGTGTTCCAGTACGACTCCATCCTCACCGGTTACATCAAGGCCATCATATACACCCTGTCCGGTACGGGGCTCAACCTGGTCCTCACGGTGTTGTGCGCCTTCTGCCTGTCCCGGCGGGATTTCTACGGGCGGCGGGTGGTAGGGGCCATGGTGCTCTTCACCATGCTGTTCAACGCGGGCCTGGTGCCCAACTACCTGCTGATCAAGGACCTGAAGATGCTGGATACCCGCTGGGCCATCATCCTGCCCAGCGCCATGAGCGCCTGGAACGTGCTGTTGATGCGCACCTACTTCTCCAACTCCATTCCCGAGGAGCTGTACGAGGCGGCCAGCATCGACGGGTGCAGCGTGTGGCGGCAGCTGACGAACATCGTCATTCCCCTGTCGGGGCCCATCGTATCGGTAATCGCCCTGTATTGCGCCGTAGGCATATGGAACAGCTACTTCGACGCCTTCCTGTACCTGTCCAGCAAGGAGCTGTTCCCCCTGCAGGTGGTGCTGCGCAATATCCTGATCTTGAACCAGATGGACGTCACCGTTACCGCCGACCTGCGGGATATGGCATCCCGTCAGGGCATGAGCAACCTGCTGAAGTACGCGGTGATCGTGGTCTCCTCGGTGCCCCTGCTGTGCATGTATCCCTTCGTGCAGAAGTACTTCGTCAAGGGCGTCATGATCGGCTCGGTAAAGGGCTAACCCGGGGCGCCACGGAATGGGTAATTTGCGCCCCAGGCGCATAAAATGACAGCATAAAGGAGGATTCTTTGATGAAAAAATTGCTCAGCATCCTGCTCACCCTGACGCTGCTGGTCAGCTTTTCCAGCGCCGCCCTGGCCTGGGAGCCCCAATGGGAGCACGACGAGGACCTGTCGGACTATAAGCTGTGCGAGAATTTCGGCGATATTACCCTGACCATCGCGGTAACCGACCACTCCTCCATTGAGGACTGGGAGACCAACGCCTACGTAAAATGGCTGGAAGAGGTCACCAACGTGGACCTGACCTTCCAGCTGATCCCCTACGAGAACCGGACCGAGAAGCTGAGCCTGGTGCTGGCCTCCGGCGACTATCCGGATATGTTCCTCTCCTGCGGCATGAACGACGCCATGATCGCCAAGTACGGCGTGGACGAGGGCATGTTCCTGCCCCTGAACGACCTGATCGAGGAGTACGGCACCTACACCAAGCGGATGTTCCAGCAGTATCCCGGCTCCGAGGGCCAGATCACCCAGTTGGACGGCAACATCTATTCCCTGCCGGTGGTGAACGAGTGCTATCATTGCTCCGTGCCCAACAAGTTCTGGATCAACAAGACCTGGCTGGACAACCTGGGCCTGGAGATGCCCACCACCCTGGACGAATTCTACGACGTGCTGGTGGCCTTCCGGGATCAGGACGCCAACGGCAACGGCGACCCCAACGATGAAATCCCCTTTGCCGGCGACTATAAGGACGGCTGGCTGACCAACGGCGACCGGTTTATCATGAACTGCTTTACCTATTATAACCTGGACCTGGACACCACCGCCACCTCCCTGGCGGACGCCTTCGGGCTGTACCTCACCGAGGATGGCCAGGTGACCGTGCCCTTCATCGCCGACGGATTTAAAGAGGGCGTAGAGTTCATGGCCAAGCTCACCGCCGAGGGGCTGTACTACGTGGGCTCCTATACCCAGGACTTGGCCGGCCTCACCCAGTTGGCCGAGAGCGGCCGGTTGGGCGCCTCCGCCGGCGGCTATATCCTCTTCGCCAACCTGGGCGGCGACGTCTACCGTCAATACACCTACTTGCTGCCCCTGAAGGGCCCCGACGGCTTCCAGAACGTCACCGGTTTCCCCTATGACTCGGTTACCGGCAACGTGGTGACCATTTCCGTGGATACCCAATATCCGGTGGAGTGCTTCAAGCTGGCGGACCTAATGTATACCTACGCCTCCTCCATGCGCAGCTATTACGGCGTATACGGCGAGGACTGGACCGACGCCGATGAAGGCGCCGTAGGCATCAACGGGGAGCCCGCCTTCTATAAGCTGCTGGTACCGTGGGACGAGTCCAAGCCCCAGAACAAGTGCGTACTGCAGCTGTGCAACAGCTTCCGGGACGCTAAGTACCGCTTGGGCGAGCCCTCCGATCCCAACGTGGACCTGTACAGCAGCGAGGGTCTGGAAACCATGCTGTATCAGGCCAGTCTGGAGTACAAGGAGTTCACCCACGACAATATGGAAATCCCGCCGCTGAAGTTCACCGATGACGAGAACGCCGCCATGAGCGTGATCAAGGCCAACCTGGCCACCACCATCAAGGAGGGTATGTTCGGCTTCTTCAACGGCACCATGACCATCGAAAAGGACTATGACTCCTGGATGGCTACCCTGGAAGCCAACGGCCTGTATGAATTGATTGACTACTATCAAGCCGCCTACGACGCCCAGTACAAATAAACCCGCAGTTGGAAGGGGCTGTCTGAGGCTAAATCCCCAGGCAGCCTCCTTTTTTCTTCATGAGACGGCCGGAAACCACTCCGGCGAGGGCAGCGAAAAAACATATGAGCAAAATAAACACCTACACAAGACAGCTTGCCCGGGAACTCACTTTGGAGCAGGCGGAAGCCTTCCTCCGCCAGGCACTCCCCTCCAGCGACATAGCCCAGGCCGGCGGGGACATGCCCCGGCGGGTAGCCGCTCAGGCCCTTAAGGTCCGGGACTGGGCGCCCTGGGGCGGGTCCATCCCCCAGGATATCTTCAAAGCCTGGGTTTTGTTCCCCCGGGTCAACAATGAATATTGGGAAGAAGACCGGGCATGGCTGTGGGAGCGGGTTTCCCCCGGCCTGGAAAGGCTGCCCATGGACCAGGCCGCCCTGGCGGTGAACTACTGGTGCTATCAGATGGCAACCTATCGCTCCACCAGCCCCCGTACCGCCTCCCCCCGGGCCGTCATCAACGCCGGCTACGGCCGCTGCGGCGAGGAAAGCACCTTGACGGTGAGCGCCCTGCGCAGCGTGGGCATTCCCGCGCGGCAAGCCTACGTGCCCCGCTGGGCTCACTGCGATGACAACCACGCCTGGGTAGAAGTGTGGGTGGAGGGCGCTTGGCACTATATGGGGGCCTGCGAGCCGGAGCCCGTGCTGGATTCCGGATGGTTTACCGCCGCCGCCAGCAAAGCCATGCTGGTGCATACCCGGTGCTACGGCCTGTTCCCTCAGGGCGAACGGGTGGAATGGGTGCGGGACGGCGCCTACGAGATCAACCGCACCGGCGCCTACGCCTTGGCCCGGGTGCTCACCGTAAGGGTCACCTGCCAGGGCAAGCCGGCGGCTGGGGTGAGCGTGCGCTTCGAGGTATTCAACCACGGGGAATTCTATGCCATTTGCGAAAAGGTTACCGGCCCGGCAGGCACGGCGGACCTGCTCACAGGACTGGGTGAACTGTGGATTCGGGGAATACAGGGCGGACGCTGGGTGTGCGCCAAGACCGACGTGCGCTGCCAAGATTGGGTGGAGCTGCGACTGGAGGATGCCGTAGAATGGGAGAGCCAGCCCACCTTCTTTTCCCTGACGCCTCCTGCCGAAACCCGGGTGCAGCCCACCCTTTTGCCTGGGGAGGCCCTACGCGCCCATAAGGCCAAGCTGGCCGCCGCCGAGGGGGAACGCAAGGCCCGTCTAGCCGCTTGCCTCACCGGCCATCCTCTGGCCGACCGGGGTCTGGGCAACGCCTCTCAGATCATGGACTTTCTCAATAATCCCGCTTTTCTCCAGGAGGACAAAGAAAGCCTGCTGAACAGCTTGCCGGAAAAGGATTTTTTCGATATGACGGCGAATACCCTTGCCGACGCCCTGGCCGTCGCGCTGCCTTTTAAGGGCGGCTGGCCCTCGGACATCTGGCGGAAGTATCTACTGTGCCCCCGGGTGGCCTGGGAAATGCGGCTGCCCATCCGTTCCGGCCTACGCGCGGCGCTGCCTCCGGATATCCGGGACGCATCCGCCCTGTGGCGCCATATCGCCGCAACCGTAGCCTGTAGGGACATGATGCCCGCCACCGTCTACCCGGATTCTCTCACCGCCTTACGCCGGGGATTCACCTCTCCCACCGGCCGGGATGTGCTGTTCGTGGACGCCTGCCGGTGCCTGGGCATTCCCGCCCGCCTGAACCCTCTCACCTGGGAAAAGGAATACTGGCGGGAAGACGGCTTCACCGCCGTAGAGCCCCAGTCCGGGGGAGAGGGCGCACTGGTGCTGGAAAACGGAACCGGCTCTCCCTTGGCCTTCGGCCCCAGCCTGGGCGTAACCCAGGTGCGGGAGGGCAGAGACTATTCCCTGCGCCTGTTGGGTCAAACCCTGGAGGATCAGCTATCCATTCCGGTCAAGGCAGGTCGTTATCACGTCAACGTAGCGACCCGGCAGATCGATGGCGCTGTGGAGGGCTGGGTCATCCCCGTGGAGGTGCCCGCTGGAGGTCAGGTCCGCCTACGGGTCGCCCCGCCACCCCAGCGCATAGCCGATAAGCTGATCTGGGCGGAGTTGCCCCCTATTCGCCTCACCAGCGGCCGGGCCTCCCCCCTGCGCCTGTGTCCCCGGGGCGGCATGGCGGCCTTTGTGTCCCCAGGCGAGGAACCCACCGAGCACTTCCTCAACGAGTTGGTGGAGCGGGCCGCTTGGGTAAACCGGCGGGATTACAGCGTGGCGCTGATGGTGAACGAACCGGCCGCCCTAGACGACGAGCGGATACGGCGGGCGCTGGCTCAAGTGAAAAGGGCCAAAGCCTATCTGTGCGTGGACGTCCAGGGGCTTCGGGCCTGGCGGCTCTTGATGCGCTGCGGCGACGCGCGCAAACCCTTCTGCGCCGCCATATCCCGCGACGGCCGCGGGCTGTTCGCCTTTGCCAACTATCGCGTAGGCACGGTGGACGCCCTGATGGATATCCTGGACTGCGCGCAAGCCCATCATGATCCGCAGAAAGAATAGGGAAAGGACGAACAAAAGCATGAGCAGCTATCAAATCCGGCCCACCCCCGGAGATATCCGGTGGTTTCGCCACGACCGCTTCGGCATGTTCATTCACATGGGGCTATACTCCTTGCCTGCGCGGCACGAGTGGATCAAGAACCGGGAGAAAACCCCCGAAGCAAAGTACGACCTGTACCTGAAATACTTTAACCCCGACCTGTACGACCCCCAGGACTGGGCCCGCCGGGCTAAGGCAGCAGGCATGAAGTACGCGGTGTTCACCACCAAGCACCACGAGGGCTTCTGCATGTTCGACAGCCAGTATACCGACTATAAGTGTACCAATACCCCCGCCGGGCGGGATTTGGTGCGGGAGTACGTGGACGCCTTCCGCGCCCAGGGCCTGCGGGTGGGCTTCTACTACTCGGTGATCGACTGGCATCACCCCCAGTTCCCCATCGACATGCTCCACCCCCGCCGGGACGACCCCGACGCCTTCCAGCAGAGCAAAGGCCGGGACGTCCGGGTATATGCCCAGTATATGCGGGACCAGGTCACCGAGCTGCTCACCCATTACGGGAAAATCGATATCCTGTGGTTCGATTTTTCCTATCCCGAACGGGTGCCCGAGCCGGGCAAGGAATGGATGAAGGGCAAGGGCAAGGACGACTGGGAGAGCGAAAAGCTCATCCAGCTGGCCCGGAAGCTACAGCCCGGCATCATCATCGACAACCGGGCCGACGTGGAGCAGGACCTGTGGACCCCGGAGCAGTACCAACCCATTCAATGGCTGCGCCACCCCAATACCGGCGAATTGGTCAACTGGGAGGCCTGCCAGACCTTCTCCGGCTCTTGGGGCTATTACCGGGACGAGATGACCTGGAAGAGCCCGGAAATGCTGATTCGCATGTTGGTAAACACCGTGGCTCTGGGTGGCAACCTGCTGATGAACGTGGGCCCCACCGCCCGAGGCTACCTGGACAAGCGGGCCTGCGACGCCCTGGGCGTCTACGAGAACTGGATGAAGTACAACAGCCGCTCCATCTACGGCTGCACCATGGCCGAGCCGGAACTGTTGCCCACCTGTCCCCCGGACTGCCGATATACCCAAAGCGAGGACGGCAAGCGCCTCTATATCCATTTGTTCGCCTATCCCTTCGCCCACCTGCAGATCCAGGGCCTGGCGGGCAAGGTAGAATACGCCCAGTTCCTCCACGACGGCAGCGAGATTCTGTTCACCGAAGGGAAAGTAGATCACTTCAGCGTAGGCGCCTCACAAGCCAGCGGCCTGTTCGTTCTAGAACTTCCCCCGGTAAAACCCGACACTCTGGTCCCTGTGATCGAGCTATTCCTCAAATAACGCCCGCCCCCAACGCCCGGATCCCCCACCGCGGTATCCGGGCGTCAGCGTCCTCCATCATGGCCACCGGCTAAGCAGGCGGTTTGACTCCGCCCTATAAGGGCATGATACCGGCCGCGTTTAGGCCCTCAGCGCACTGACACACCCCGCATTTGTATGGCATACGGGGTGTGTCAATGCGTGAAGCCGAATCAGAAAGCGGATGATCCGCTTGATATTCTGCTGCGGTCCGGGAAGCATTGCCCGCGCACCTTCGCAATGTTAACCATGCGCACATCGCGTAGGCCGTGATTTACTTTGGCCCGGACAAGTTTGAAACGGTATTTCCCGTAGGCGGGGGGATTTGTCCCATCGCAAGGGTGCGCTTTCCAGACGGCGATTATCCAGCGGCATCGCCCGATAACCGCCTTCTCGAAAGTTGTTCCTTCCCCGCCGGCCTGTTCCCCTTTGTGGGAAAAGACCGATGCCAGGCCCCGTTGAAGCTCAGCCCACCTTAATCATCCGATATCCCACGCCGATGTGGGTCTGAATGAACTGGGGCGAGTCGGGAGTGCTCTCCAGCTTTTTGCGCAGAGTGGCCATGAATACCCGCAGAGAGGCGATATCGTTCTCCCATCCGTTGCCCCACACCTTCTGGGTGATAAAAGTGTGGGTCAGCACCTTGCCGGTATTCTGGGCTAGTAGGCACAGGAGCTTGTACTCGATGGGCGTCAGGTGCATCTCCTCCCCTTTCATGTAGGCGCACCGGGCGGCGTAATCAATGCGCAGGTCTCCGTTGACGAACGCCGTTTCCCCCAACCGCTCTCCCTCCATCATGGACAATCTGCGCTGGGTCACCCGCAGCCGGGCCAACAGTTCCTCCACGGAAAAGGGCTTGGTCAAGTAGTCGTCCGCCCCGGCGTCGAGGGCCTGTATCTTGTCGCTATCCTCGCTGCGGGCGCTGATGACGATGATGGGAGCCATGGACCAGGCCCGTATCTTGTGAATCAGTTCTACGCCGTCCATATCGGGCAAGCCCAGGTCCAGCAGGATTACCTCCGGATTGTGAGAGGTGGCTTCCATGATGGCGGCCTCCCCGGTAGGCGCTTCCACATAGCGGTAATCGTGAGCCTTCAGGGTAGTGCAGATCAGGTTGCGCACGGGCTTATCGTCCTCCACTACCAGGATGAGCAGCTTATTCATGAAGTGATACCTCCTCGGCGGGCAAGGTGAACTCGAATATCGCGCCGTGGGGTTGGTTATCCTCCACCCAGATGCTGCCCCCGTGGGCAGCCACAATGGCCTTGCATAGGGCCAAGCCCAACCCCAGGCTGCGGCGGCTGTCGGATATTACTGCGCCGCCGCAATAGAACATATCGAAGACGTGGGCCTTTGCTTCTGGGGGGATGCCCGGCCCGTCATCGCTGATCCGCACGTGAACCCAGCCCTCCGCCTTGCGGGTTTCGATGAGGATGTGTGAGCCGGGGGGCGTGTATTTGATGGCGTTGTCCACCACATTGATGACCACCTGGACGATGAGCCGGGCGTCCATGCGGGCCAGGATGAATTCCTCCTGGCTGCTGGTGCGAATCTCATGCTCCACGCTCTTGCGGTTGATGTGCTGCAGCGCTTCGGCGATCACCTCATCCATCAGCTCCGCCGACAGGTGCAGGTTCATCCGCCCCTCCTCGATGCGGGTCACCGACAGAAGGTTTTCCACCAGGTTAATCAGCCAGATGGCGTCATCGTAGATGCCGGCGCAAATTTGACGCCTGTTGGCCTCGTCCAAGCTAACGCTGTTGGACATCAGGTTGCTGGCGTTGCCCAGGATGGAAGTGAGGGGGGTGCGAAGGTCGTGGGAGATGGCCCGCAGCAGGTTGGCTCGCAACTGCTCGTTTTGGGCCAGCACGGTAGCCGCTTCTTTCTCCCGAGCGTTTTTCTCGTTTTCCAGGGCCAACGCTCCCTCGCCCAGGATGGACAGCAGCACGCTGTACTCAAAGCCGTCCAAGGGAGCTTCCCGTACGGCCACGCCGGCCACGCCGTATACCTTTTGCTGCACCCGGATGGCCAAGTATAGGCCTTGGGCGGCGGACAATGTGTCCGTAGTGGCCCCAGCTTGCTTGTTATTCCTAAAGACCCACCGGGCCACATCCGCCTCCTGGGGCGTGGTCAGGGTCTCCCCCGGCCGCTCTCCCGCAGCGAACACCTGGGGGAAACCCAGTTCCCCCTCCTCTGCCAGGTAGATCACCACATCCCGCTTCAGCAGTTTTACCATCTGCCCCGCCAATGCCCCGGCGATGGCCTGGCGGTCCTTGGCGCGGCTGAGCAGTTGATCGGTGTCCAGCAAGATGCGGGTCCGATAAGCCGCCTGGGCCGATTGGCGGGCCTGGTCCTTCAGTCGTACCGCCAGGGTGCCGGTGATGTAGGCGGTGAGGAACATGACCAAAAAGGTGGCTGGATACCCCATCTCGTAGGCGTGGAGGGTAAAGCGGGGCTCGGTAAACAAAAAGTTGAATATGGCCACGCTGGCGATGGCCGACACCATGCTGTAGGCCCAATGGTTTGTAAGAATGGAGGTAACCAGCACCCCCAGAATATAGGCCATGATGATGTTGGCATCAGTAAAGCCCATCTGGTAAAAGGCCAAACTCAGCCCGGTGGCGCATAGCAAGATGCCGCCGCTCTTGAGCAGGTCCACCCAGGAGAAGGCGGCCAGGCGCCCGGACCGGGGCCGGTAACCGTAGTCCTCACGCCCATCGGGGATCACGTGGACATCCAAGCCCGGCGCCCGGGCGATGAGCTGATCCGCCAGGGCCGTCTTACGCCACAGCCGCCCTCGGGGGGCGGCGCTACGGCCCAGTACGATGGCGGACGCGCCAGACAGCCTGGCGAACTGGGCGATCTGGTAGGCGATATCGTCCCCATAAGCGGTTTCCACAACCGCGCCCAACTGGCGGGCAAGGCGGATATTGCCCCGAAGCCGTTCCCTGTCCTCCTCCTCCATTCGCTTCAGCCCTGGCGTCTCCACAAACAGCGCGGTGAACCGCCCATGGAAGGCGGCAGCCATCCTGGCGGCGGTGCGGATGATCTTGGGATTGGAGGGGGAGGAGGACAGGCACGCCAGCACGTGTTCCTCTCCCAAGCTGCCAGCGCCCCCGGCCAACCGGTTTACCCGGTCGGCGCACCGGCGCAGGGCAATCTCCCTGAGAGCGGTCAAGCTCTGCAGGGTGAAAAAACGCTCCGCCGCCTGGCGCCCATGACCTTGGAGGCATATTTCCCCCGCCTTGTAGCGCTTGATCAGGTCGCCGGGCTCCATATCCACCAATTCCACCTGGTCGGCCCGGTCGAACACCTGATCGGGAACGCGCTCCCCCACGACCACGCCGGTGAGGACGGCTACCGCGTCGTTGAGGCTCTCAATGTGCTCCACGTTCAAGGTGGTATATACGTCTATCCCTGCGCCCAGCAGTTCCCCCACGTCTTGGTAGCGCTTGCTATGGCGGCAGCCCGGTCCGTTGGCGTGGGCCAGCTGGTCCACCAAGATCAATTGGGGTCTGCGAGCCAGAGCGCCATCCAGGTCCAGCTCTCCCGCTCCCGGGCTCTGGCCCTTTCGGGGTAACTGTTCCAAGCCGACCAGCAGGGCCTGGGTCTTGGGCTGACCGTGGGTATCCACCCAGCCCGCTACCACGTCTACCCCACGTTTGCGCGCCTGATGGGCCGCCTTGAGCATGGCACAGGTCTTCCCCACCCCGGCGCCATAGCCCAGGTAGATGCGCAGCCGTCCCCGGCCGCCTTTGTCCCCCTCCGCTTCCTCTTCCACGACTCGGGGCAGCGCCATAGGAGCGTATCTTCTTCTCTGCATAGCAAGGCCCTCCACCCCTTGATTATACCACTTCTTGGCAAACATGGCGTTAAGGGTCCTGCCGTTTTCCTCTTTTCCATTCCCATTGGGGGAACGATCCTCCGCTCCTTCCTCCGGTTCCCCCACGTGGTCTCGAATGAAGCCGTCCACCCGCTCCATCAGCACAAGGCCGGCCAACGCCATCAGCAAAAAGGCGGCGAGCAACAAGGCTTCCTTCACGTCAACCCTCCCCTTTCCAGCGCCGGCCCAGCTAGATGTGGAAGCAGCGCTGAATATCCCGGTTACTGCCCACCACCAGGATGGTTTCTTCCGGATTCAGCACCGTGGTGGAGCTGACGGCCATATCCAGCCGCTTGCCTCGCTTCATTCCCAGGATGTTCAGCCCATACCTGCGCCGTACGTCCAAATCCCCTACCGTCCTGCCCGCCCATCCCTTGGGCGGACTTACCTCTACGATGGCGTTGTCCCCGTCCAGCTGGATGTAATCCAGTATGTGGTCGGCGGTGTACCGGATCGCGGCCCAGGAAGCCACTTGTTTTTCCGGGTACACCACCTCGTCCGCCCCATTGCGCAGCAAAAACTTGGCTTGGATATCTCGGGTGGCGCGGGATACCACCACCTTGGCCCCCAGTTCCTTCAGCAGCGACGTAGTCTCCAAGGAGCTTTGAAAGTTGTGCCCCACAGCCACCACACACACGTCGAAATTTCCCACCCCCAAGGACTTGAGAAAATCCTCCTCCATGGCGTCCCCAATCTGGGCGTTGGTTACATAGGGCAACGCGGCCTGCACCCGCTCCTCCCGCTGGTCGATAGCCATCACCTGATGGCCCAACTCGTGCAGTTTCACCGCTACATGCCAGCCAAACCGGCCCAAGCCGATGAGCAGAACGTTCTTCATGGCGTTTCTCTCCTCGTTTTTTCCCCGGTAAACCTACAGGTTCTCCTTCTCCGCTTTCATTATCCCACGCCCGCCATGAAAACGGCATGAAGAACCAAGCCGTCACATTAAGGCCGCATAAAGGCCCCTTCTAGGCCTCGGCCTCTGGATCAAGGGCTCCGCCCTACGCAGGCGAGACCGGCCTCCCCCGTTGGTTCAAGGCTGCCCATTTCATGCTGCGCACGTTGCACCTTTCTTCCCTTTCGGGGGTTTCCCCATCCCATCCAGACAGGGCCCCGTTCCGTGCGAAACCGGAACCGTCCCAGGCTGGAGCGGTTCCGGTCCTATATCTTCTGCTATGAAATGCTTCTGTATATGGACAAGGCGTCCTCCTATCTACGTGGAGAACGCCCCTGAATGATGCTCATTTTCCCCTATTATTTTATTCTATTGCCCATAAACCGGCCCATTATTCCCTAATATTACGGAATCTCAGCCGATTTTCAGGAATTCAGGCCCATGAAAACCATTTTTCCCCAGTTCCATTCATCACATTCCGCTATTTCCCGTTTCATTCCCCACTCTAGGCCCATATTTCCCCAACAATTCCTCGGTTCCGAGGTATGCCGGTTAGACCTTGGCCTTGAATATGATGCCCAGAGTCCCCGGCCCGGTGTGGGCGCCAATGACCGGGCCCAACGTGCCCACGTGGACGTCCTTCACTTGGGGAACCGCCTGGCGCACCATCTTTTCCATCAGCAAGGCGTCCTCGATCCCCGAATGCACCAGATAGACCACCTGGTCCTGGGGGGCATCCACCGTTTCCTGGAAGCGGCGCAGCAGGGTGCGCAGGGCGGTTTTACGGCCCTGGACCTTATCCACCACCGGCAGCTTGCCCGCCTCGTCTATCCGCATTACCGGCATAATGCGAAGCGTGGTGCCGATGACCGCGGCGGCGGCGGAGATGCGCCCGCCGTGGCGCAGGTACATCAGGTCGCTCACCGTAAACCAGCAGGCGATCCGGCGGCGCTCCGCTTCCAGGGCGGACAGGCTCTCTTCCAGGCTCATGCCTTCCTGTTGGTTGGCCACGGCCTTCTCCACCAACAGGCACTGGGCAAAGGTAGCGCTGCGGGTATCGAACAGGGCCACCCGCCGCTGGGGATATTTTTCCGCCAAATTGGCCGCCGCCACCTGGGCCGAGGCGTAGGAATTGCTCAGGCCCGAGGAAAAGCACAGATACAACACGTCCTGTCCTTCCGCCAGAATGGGCTCGAAGGCGGCCTCGTAGGCAAAGGGAGCGATTTGAGAGGTGGTAGGCAGTTCTCCCGCCTTCAGCCGGGCGTAAAAACCGTCCAACCGCGCCTGGTCCCAATCCGCAGCGTACTCCAGCGTCTCCTCCCCAAAGGTGATTTGCATGGGCAGCAATTGTACCCATTCCCGCAGCCCAGCAGGGAAATCCGTGGTAGCATCCGTAAAAATGCGGTAATTTTCCGCCAACATGGTTCATCCTCCCATCTTTGCCCTGATTGTACAAGGTCAATATGAACCCAACATGAACGCAAGCCCGCCTTTCATTAGCATTTCGGGCGGCAAACCGTTCATATTCCGTTCATATTCTTGTGGTATGCTAAAAAAAGAAGGGAGGTTGGGCCATGCCGCGCATACTGGTGGCGGAAGATGACGGCAATCAGCGCAGGATGATGTGCGCCTTCTTGCAGCTCAACGGATACCTGGCCTGCGGGGCGGCGGACGGTGTGGAAGCCCTGGAGCGCTTGAGCGAAAGCAAGATCGACCTGGCCATTTGCGACATCATGATGCCCCGGATGGACGGGTACCAGCTGCTGGAGCAGCTGCGGCTGTACGATAAGCACTTGCCCATTCTGATGGTCACCGCCAAGGGAGATTTCTCCGACAAGCAGCTGGCTTTTTTGGCGGGGGCGGACGACTATATGGTCAAGCCGGTGGACCTGGACGAGATGCTGCTACGGGTAAAGGCGCTGCTGCGCCGGGCCAACATCCAGGCAGAGCGGGTAATCCGGGTAGGGCGCACCGCCTTGGACGGGGTGGCCTGGACCCTTACCGTGGGAGACGAGGTCCGGCGGCTGCCCAAGAAGGAATTCGCCCTGTTGTTCATGCTTATGTCCCATCCTGGCCAATTGCTCACCCGCCGCCAGCTCATGGACGAAGTGTGGGGCGTGGCCTGTGAAACCGACGAGCGAACCGTGGACGTACACATCCGCCGCCTGCGGGAACGTTTGGCGGACGTAGCCGATTTCGCCATCGTCACCGAGCGGGGGCTGGGGTACAGGGCGGAGGTGCGCCATGGCTAGATTTACCCCCAAGCTGTTCCGGCGCAAACTGGCGGGGCTGTCCTTCCGAGTGCTGCTCATCTGTCTGCTGCTGTCCACCGCCATCACTTTCGCCATGTGCGCGGGATACGTGGACGGAGAACTGTTGCTGCGCCAGCACTCCCTGCGCAACACCGCCCTGGACTTATACCAGGAGGCCGGTCTTACCGCCCAGGAGGTAGCCGGACTGCTCACCAGCGCCGATTACCTCATCCGCAGTCAGGACCCGGCCCAACTGACTCCGCAGCAGCTTGAGGACGCCCAGGCGGGGCTGCCCGTGGTGGCCGGAGGGTTCATGAATCGGGTGCTGTACTTTTTTCTGGGCGGCCAGCTCATGGCCGTAGAGGCGTATCCCGCCGCCAACCTCATCGTCTCCACCGTGCTGCGCAGCCTATTGGGCAACCTCATCGTCATCGTGCTGGGATTCGTGGCGGTGTACACCTTGTCCCGCCAGCTGGCCCTGCCCCTGGTCCACCTCACCCGAGCCACCCGGCAGATCGCCAAGGGCAATTTCGATATCCAGGTGCGCCTGCCCCAATCCCGGCTGGGCAGCGGCATTCGAGAGATCGCCCAGCTGGCCGACGATTTTAATCGCATGGCCCACGAGCTCAAAAGCGTGGAATACCTGCGCCGGGATTTTACCAGCAACCTGTCCCACGAATTAAAATCTCCCGTAGCCTCCATTCGAGGCTACGCACGCCTCCTTCAGATGGAGGGCTTATCCCCCGAACAACGCCAGGAATACGTATCCGCCATCGCCGCCGAAAGCCAGCGCCTGGGCAGCCTCTCCGATAACCTGCTGCGCCTTACCCGTCTGGAAGGGCAAGCCCCCAAATTGGCCCTGGAAAAATTCTGCCTGGACGAGCAGCTGCGCCGCTGCGTCACCAGCCTATACCCCCAGATTCAGAAAAAAAGCCAGAGCATCCAGGCCGATTTACCCCGGGTGCTGATTTTGGCCGACCAGGAGCTGCTCAATCAGGTGTGGCAAAATCTGCTGGACAACGCCATCAAGTTTTCCCCCCAGGGCGGGCGCTTGAGCCTGTCCCTCTCCAAGCCCAACCGCGCCCAAATCCAGGTGCGCGTGTGCGACGACGGCCCCGGCATGGATGAAGTCACCTGCCAGCGCATCTTTGAAAAGTTCTTTCAGGGCGATCCCAGCCGCCATATGGGCGGCAACGGCTTAGGCCTTCCCTTGGTCAAGCGCATCCTGGACCTATGCGGCGGCAGCATTCAGGTGGAAAGCCAGCCCGGTCAAGGGGCCTGTTTTACCGTCACCCTTCCCCTAAATCCAACCCCTTAACAGCCGGCCACGCCCTTCGTCCCATCCGCTCCCCGCCGCGCCTTCCCCGCTTTTCTCCTCCTTTCTAATGATTTTATGGCTTTCGTCGCGGTGGGGTCATGTTTTTTGCGCGAAATTTCTCCAACGCTCCATGTCCATCGCCTCCAGAGGACAGATAGGATTCGGGCGATAGAGGCCCATCATTCCCCTCGACGCAGGTCAGAGGCCTCAGTGCTGTCAAACGGGCCTCCACCGTCCAGTCCGTGCTCCTTCTCCTATTGTATTGGAGCGCCTTCCCACTCCCTTTGTCCGTATTCAGTGCCAATATCCCTTCGCACGTTTGTTTGGGATGCCACTTTAGGCGAGTTCAGGGCGGGCCGAAAACCAAAGGTTTTCGACCCGCAGAAACCCCGGCGTTTCTCAACCGCCGTG
>DSLFC04102__coassemble_1179_pt1 | contig 17257 bp, 13 predicted proteins | sample DSLFC04102__metabat2_low_PE_004 | metagenome-assembled genome bin DSLFC04102
GCGTCGAAAGTTGTTCCCCGTTCCGTTCTCCCTACTCAGGCTGGTCTAGCTCCCTGTACTGGCGGAATCGGCGGCGGCAATATCAGAGCCGGATTTCTGTGCGCCGTCTGAAGTGGCATCCGCACCGGCGGCGGCTGCATCCGCGCCGGCAGCCTGAGCGGCGGCGACGTCCTCGCCGGAAACCTGGATACCGGATAGGCCTTGGGAAGCGCTGTCAGCGGCGGTATCCGTGGAAACAGCGCCGGAAGGCGTTTCCTCCTGGACGAAATTGGAAACCCGTTCCTCTATGGCGCCGATGGGTGCACTGGAGCGCTTATCTTCCGAGGAATCGGAGGCAGCCACCACGGTGACCTTGCATACCACCTTCACCTTGGTATTGCCTTTGGCGGTGCAGGTGATCTTGGCGGTGCCCACCTTTTTGGCGGTGATCAATCCGGTGGAGGAGACCTGCGCCACCTTTTTCTTGTTGGTCTTCCAGCCTACGGATTGGTTGGTAGCGGTTTCAGGAGCAACCTGGGCTTCCAACTGGTAGGTTTCGCCTACGGTCAGGGTGAGGGAGGTAACGTTCAGGGTGACGCTCTCGGGTTTGACCGCCTTGATGGTGACGCTGCAGGTGGCGGTGAGCTTGCCGGAATCGGTTTGCACGATACACTTGACCTTGCAGCTGCCCACGCTTACCGGGGTAACCAGGCCGTCCACCACGGTGGCCACAGTGGGATCAGTGGACGTCCAGGTGTAGGTATAGCCGGTTTCGGATTCTCCGGCGTCTCCCGTACTCCCCGTGTCTTCGGTATTTTCAGTATCTTCAGTAGTTCCTGCGTCATCCGTGCCGCCGGTGCCTACGGTATCCTCCGCGCCTGCGCTGTCTCCGGCGTCCTTTCCGGAACCCGGCCAGCTGGGCTGGGACACGGTAGCGGTAAGCTGCACCGGATCGTCTATGACATACATGGTCAGCTTGCTCTGGCTAAGGCTCAGTTTGGGCTTCATGTTGCCTGGGCGGAAACCGCCCCCGGGCCGGAACCCGCCTCCGCCGCCGGGCCCCCCGGTATCGCCGGAGCCGCCGCTGCCGCTGGAGGGATTGGTGGTGGAGAGGCAGGAAGTAAGGGCGTAGCCCACCACGCCCTTATAGGATACCTTATAATAGCCGTTGATGGCATAGCTGAGCAGACGGTATACGGTGCTGCCCGACGGGATGGTTTTGAGCGTTCCGCTGGCGGCAGAGGCGCTCTTGCGCAGGTAGGTTGACTTGGTGGTATACATCTTGGTGGAGGCCGAAGCCGTTGGCGCCAGCAGGGAAGCCAACAGCAGGGCGCACAGCAATACCGAGAGGAACCGCTTCATGGTTTCGCTCATCTCCCAACATTTGCTTCGTCTGGATAACCATAGCAGAAATGTGGGGCGAATCGATGGCGAAAGCGTCAAAAAAGCATGGACGGCTGCGGGAAAAGCGTGAGGCTGGCTTACTGCTGGGATGCCTGTTCTGGGGGCTGCTCCGTGATCTGCTCCAGGGGCTGTTCTGCGGGCTGCTCCAGGGACTGTTCTGATGAAGGCTGCGCCGGGGGCTCCTCCGAAGCCGCAGGGGCCGGTTCTTCCCGGAGGACCACGTTCTTGGCGGCCATGCGGCGGCGATCGTCGCTCATGGCGGCGTAATGGCGGCGGGTGGTATTGACGTCGGAATGGCCCAGCACGTCGGCCACCAGGTAGATATCGCCGGTGGCCTGATACAGATTGGTACCAAAGGTGGAGCGCAATTTGTGGGGACTCAGGCGGGTCTTGAGGGGCGCGGCCTGTAGGGCGTATTTTTTCACCATATATTCCACCGCCCGCACGCCCATGCGCTTGTTCTGCAGGGACAGAAAGAGGGCGTCCTCATGGCCGGGCAGGGGCTGCTGCTGCTGGCGCAGGGGCATATAGGCTTCCAGCTGGGCGGCTACTTCCTGGGGGAAATACAGGATCACCTGATCGCCGCCCTTGCGGGTGACCAGAAAAGCCTGGTTTTCGAAGTCCAGGTCGGAGATATTGAGGCCCACCAGTTCGCTGACCCGGATGCCGGTGCCCAGGAACAGGGTCAGGATGGTGAGATCACGAACTTTTGTTCGCTGATGGTAGGCTTGCTGTCGGTGCGTGAGGGCGTCGCCGCTCTCGGCCATATCCAGCATACGGGCCATTTCGTCGATTTCCAGGCGCAAAATGGGCTTTTCGTGGCGCTTTGGCAGGTCCACCAACAGGCTGACGTTGGCGGGAATCAGGCCATGTTTAAATAAGTATTTGTAAAAAGAACGTAAAGTACACAACTTGCGCATTTTGCTCAGCTCGCCGTTGGCGAATTCCCGGTCATCCTGGGTGATGTAAAAATTGAGATATTCGGCATAGCGCTCAATATGGGACGCGGTGATGCGGGAGAGTTGGGCGGCGTCCCACTGATCGGGAGAGGCAATAAAGCCGAACTCGGTGGTTTCGGTTTGCAGAAAATGGAAGAACAATTTTAGGTCCCGGGCATAGTTCAGGCGGGTCAAAGGTTGGGTCGTTTGGTCGATGGCCAGCATAAAGGCGGAACATGCGGGGGGCAGTTCTTTAAGGACCTGCCTCAGCAGGGCGGTGCGCTCCCGGCGCAAGGATTCCTGATAGGAAACATCCCCAGCCATGCAAATACCTCCGAAGAAATTTTCCCGGACCGCGGTTCGCTTTAGCGGGCCTGGCTTAGCACGGCGCATTTCGCGGCCCAGCCCGGCGCTTTATCCAAGCCCCAGCTTTCACGAAAATCTTTCCAAGCACGGCGCATTTCGCGGCCCAGCCCGGCACTTTATCCAAGCCCCAGCTTTTACGAAAAGCCTTTCCCGGCACGGCGCATTTCGCAGCCCAGCCCGGCGCTTTATCCAAGCCCCAGCTTTTACGAAAAGTTTTCCGAGCACGGCCCGCTACGCGGGCCAAGCGAGGGAAACTTTTCGTAAAAGCTGTCTTTTGCGCAAAGTATTGTAGCATGAGGCGAGGGCGGTTGTCAACCTCCCCCGGGGCTGGAACGGCAAAATATTTCGGGGATCAGGTTTCGCCCCAGTGGTCTACCCAGTCCTGAGGCGGACGTTCGTCTTCGATGATCTCGTCGATTTCCACGGCCAGATAATCCGCGCCGGTGGTCTTAAGGCATTTCATGCAGTTATCGCAAATCTTGTTGGGGTCCAAATCGCAGCGGGTGCATTCGCCGCATTGGGTGCAGGGCTTGGAATCGTCCAATAGGCACATCTTATTTTCCACAGTGCTACGCCTCCCCTGGGTAGTAGTATAGGCCGGAAGAAAATATTTGTCAACGCCACGAACGAACGTTTGCGAAAATAATGGATTTATGCTATGATAATAAAGAAGATGATGACATGGGGGCGATGGAATGCACACCAAGGGGCAAGAGAGGCGAATGCGAATACTGGCCTATATCAAAGAAGAGATCGACCGAAAGGGATATCCGCCCTCGGTGCGGGAAATCTGCCATGCGGTGGGGCTCAAATCCACGGCCACAGTGCATGGGCACCTGAACGCCTTGGAGGAACAAGGCTATATCCGCCGGGACGCCACCAAGCCCCGGGCGCTGGAAGTGGTGGACGCGCCCAAGGGCCGCAGTGTGCCCCTGGTGGGCAAGGTGACGGCAGGCCAGCCCATATTGGCCCAGGAGAACATTGAGGAATACCTGATTCTGCCCCAAAACATGAGTGGCCGTGACGATCAGTTGTTCGCGTTGCGCGTAGAGGGGGACAGCATGATCGAGGCGGGCATTTTCACCGGCGATATTCTCATCGTGCGCCGCCAGGCCTGCGCGGAAAACGGCGATATCGTGGTAGCGATGATTGACGGGGAGGCCACAGTAAAGCGCATCTATTACGAAGAAGGCCGGGTGCGGTTGCAGCCGGAAAACAGCGCCATGGACCCTATCTATGCCACCCGCGTGGATGTGTTGGGCCGTGTGACCGCTCTGCTGCGGCAGTATTAGACGAGCCCCCGCCGTCTTTTGGCGGGACCCCATAATGCCCCTGGGGAACGCGCCCCAGGGACTTTTGTGCCAGCGCGCCTCTGTCCGGGAACGGAAAGCCAGGCCGGCGTCCGAAGAAACCTAAAGGGTGGCCAGGCCGGCGTCCAGGATGGACTGCACCGCCCCCTGAATGGCCAGGTAGCCGTGAGCATAGGTCAGGCCGCCTTGGAGGTAAGCGGTATAGGGCGGGCGGATGGGCGCGTCGGCGGACAATTCGATGGAGGCGCCCGCCACAAAGGTGCCCGCCGCCATGATTACCGGGTCCTCATAGCCGGGCATGTCCCAGGGTTCGGGAACGGCCTGGCTGTCCACCGGAGAGGCGGCCTGGATGGAGCGGATAAAGGCGATGAGGGGATCGGGGGCGCCGAACTTGATGGCCTCAATGATGTCGCTGCGGGGGGCGTCGTAGGCCGGATGCACCGGATAGCCCAGCCGCTCGAACACCCGGGCCGCCAGCACGGCGGTCTTGAGGGCCTGCGCCACCGCGTGAGGGGCCATAAACAGGCCCTGATAGAAGGGCTGGTAGCTCCCGGCGTAGGCGCCCACCTCGCCGCCGATGCCCGGGCAGGTGAGCCGGTAGGACACCAGGTCTACCGCCTCCCGGCCTCCCGCCACATAGCCGCCGGAGGGGGCCAAGCCGCCGCCGGGATTTTTGATGAGGGAGCCGGCCATGAGGTCGCAGCCCACGTCCCCCGGCTCCTGAAGGCCGGTAAATTCGCCGTAGCAATTGTCCACCATCACCCAGGCCCGAGGATTGGCCCGATGGATGGCCTGGGCCGCCTGGCCGATCTGCTCCACCGGCAGGGCAGGCCGCCAATCGTAGCCCCGGGAGCGCTGAATCAGCACCAGGCGCACTTTGCCGTCCAGGGCGGCCAGGATGCCGGGGATATCCAGTTCTCCCGCCGCAGTCAGCTCCACCTGGCGGTAGCCGACGCCGTATTCCTTCAGGGACCCCTGCCCCGGTGTGCCGGTCATGCCGATCACCTGTTCCATGGTGTCGTAGGGCCGCCCCGCCGCCGACAAGAGCACGTCCCCCGGCCGCAGCACCCCCTGCAAACACAGGGCCAGGGCATGGGTGCCCGAGGCGATCTGGGGCCGCACCAGGGCCGCCTCGCAGCCCATCACCTGGGCGAACATGGCGCCTAAGGCGTCCCGCCCCACGTCGTCGTAGCCGTATCCGTTGGTGGGCGCGAAATTGCGGGCGCTCACGTCGTGGCCTTGAAAGGCCCCCAGGACCTTGGCGGTGTTGGCCCGCTCCACTTCCTCCAGTCCGGCAAAAACCCCCTGGCAGTCCTGGGCGCACCGGGCGATAAACCGCTGGGTGGCCTGGCTGGCCTTGGGCATCAAAGCGCTCATGGCTCTCCCCTCTCCTCCCCTTGCGCATTGGGCAGATTGCGCAAAATATCTATAATTTCTTCGGTAATATCTTCTATTTTTCGGCCTTCGGCGGCCAGCCAATGCACCCGTTCGTCCCGCCTGAACCAGGTGAGCTGGCGCTTGGCGTAGCGCCGGGTGTTCTGCTGAATGGCGCGCACCGCCTGGTCCAGGTCCCCTTCGCCGCCGAAATAGGCGGCCAGCTCCTTATAGCCGATGGCCTGCATGGCGGTATCCCCCGCCTTGAGCCCCCCGGCCAGCAAGGCCTTTACTTCCCGGGCCAGGCCCTGGTCCATCATTTGCTCCACCCGGCGGTCGATGCGGGCGTAGAGCGCCGGGCGCGGCCAATCCAGGGCGAAGAGGACGCCGGAGAAATCCCCGGCCCGGCCCCGATCCCGGGCCATGTGGCTGGACAAGGAGGCACCGGTGAGCAGGTAGACCTCCAGGGCCCGCACCACCCGGCGCTGGTCGTTGGGATGCAGCCTGGCGGCGGACTCCGGGTCCACCTGGGCCAAACGCTGGTGCAATACCTCCCGGGGCAAGGCTTCCAATTCCCGCCGCAGGCCCTCGTCCCCCTTTACGGAAAAGCCCAGGGGCCGGGTAAGGGCGTCGATGTACAGGCCGGTGCCGCCACAGAGCACCGGCGTCTTTCCGCGGATCAGGATGTCTTGAATCACCGGCAGGGCCATGGCCCGATAGGCCGCGGCAGAGCAGGGCGTCCCCGGCGCAAGCACCGACAGCAGGTAATGGGGCACCCCTTCCATTTCCTGGGGCGTGGGGGTGGCGGTGCCGATATCCATGCCCCGGTACAGCTGCATGGAGTCGCAGGAAACCACTTCGCCCTCCAGACGGCGGCACAGGGCCACCGCCAAGGCGCTCTTGCCCGAGGCGGTGGGCCCCCCGATCACGATCAGCCGTTGCCCGGCCATGGCGCTCCATCCCCTTTTCTATTGCTGGCGCTTGAACATGCGCTCCAATTCCCCACGGGTAAAACTGCGGGCCACCGGCCTGCCGTGGGGGCAGGTGGAGGGGGACTGGGTATCCAGCATGGTGCGCAGCAGCTGGGCGATCTCCTCCTGGGTCAGGGGGTCGCCCCCCTTGACTGCGTGCTTGCAGGAGGTTTGAATCAATTCCATGCGTCGCCTCTCCTGGGTGGCGTACTTGAGCTGGTCCAGCCGGTCCAGCATCTCCAGGAACAGGGGCCGCAGCTCGGCCTGGCCCAGCAGGAAGGGCACGCCCCGAACCGCCACCGCCCCCTCCCCAAAGGGCTCCACCTCGTACCCCGCCGAGGCCAGCAGCTCCGCCTGTTCCTCAATCTGGGCCATCTCCTTGGCCGATACCGGCAGGATCATGGGGGTCAGCAGCCGCTGGGTGCCCCCCTTATCCAGCAGGGGCGCGTACTTTTCATAGAGAATGCGCTCGTGGGCGGCGTGCTGGTCGATCAGGATAAAGGCATCCTGGGTCTCCACCAGCACATAGGTGCGAAAGAGCACCCCCACCACTCGAAAGGGGAGCCCGGCGGGACCGGAACAAACCGACTCCGGTTTTTCTTCGGTCTGTTTTTCTCCCCTCACCGGCTCCGGCTGGGCGTGCCCGGCGGACTGGACGTACCCCGCAGGCAGGGCTTCGGCTAGCCGCAGCCCCGGTGCGCCGCCGTCCCTCAGGGACATACCGCCCTGGCCGCCTATCTCCAGGGGCAATTGCTGGCCTGGTGAAAAAGAGACTGCGGTCTTTTTCTCTTGAATCGGGGCCATATCCGGCACCGGGCCGCGGCGGGCCGCCTTCTCTCTCGCCGGGCCACGCTCCTGGCCGGAGCCGCCCTTGTCCCCGGCAGGGCCCGTCCCGCCAGTGGTCCCGGCCCCAGCGGCCCCGGCGGCTCCAGCGGCGCCAGATGGGGCGCTTGCCGGGGCATCTGCCTGGGGCGGGGGCTGAAGGGGCTGGGCGGCCGGGTTTCCTTCCCGGGGGACGGGGTCGATCCGGCGCACCTGGACCTGGGGGCCGGGCGCCACGGGGGGATGATCCGCCTTTTCCAGGTCCAGCAGCCGTTCCGAGGCGAACGCCTGGGCGAACAGGGCGTCCAGGGCCAAGCGCACGCCGATTTCGTCCCGGAAGCGCACTTCCAGCTTATTGGGGTGTACGTTTACGTCCACCGCCGTGGGGGGCATGGTGAGGGCCAGCATGCACATGGGGTGCATGCCGATGGTGACCCGGCCCCGGCAGGCGTTTTCCAGGGCCTGCTGCACCAGGGGGCAGCGCACCACCCGGCCGTTGATGAACAGGGATTGCTGGGCCCGGGTGGGCCGGGCGCAGTCCCCCACGCCGATGAGGCCCTGCACCCGCAGGGCGCCCTGGGCCAGGTCCACCGGGGTGAGGGCGGCGGCCACCTGGCGGCCGTACACCGCCAGGGCGGCGTGGCGCAGGTTGCCGTCCCCGTAGCTTTGGAATACCGTCTTGCCGCCGTTGATCAGCTTCACCGCCACCTGGGGATTGGCCAGCAGCAGCCGGCTCACCGTCTCCACCACCACCCCGGCCTCGTAGGCCGGCTTTTTCAGGAAGGCCAGCCGGGCGGGGGTGTTGAAGAACAGGTCCCGCACCACCAAGGTAGTGCCCTCGGGGCAGCCCGCGTCCTCCAGGGCGGTCACCCTGCCCCCCTCCAGGGTCAGGCGCACTCCGCTGGGCGCGCCCTTCTGCCGGGTGGTGCATTCCACCCGGGCTACTGCGGCGATGGAGGGCAGTGCCTCGCCCCGGAAGCCCAGGGTGCGGATGTTCTTCAGCTGTTCCGCATCGGTAAGCTTGCTGGTGGCGTGGTTTTGGAAGGCCAGGCGCACTTCCCCCGGGGGAATGCCGCAGCCGTTGTCGGTCACCCGCAGGTATTCCACGCCCCCGCCCCGGATTTCCACCGTAATCCCGGTGGCCCCGGCGTCCAGGGCGTTTTCGAACAGTTCCTTGACCGCGGAGGCGGGGCGCTCCACCACTTCTCCCGCAGCGATGTGGCCTACTGTGGCCGCGTCTAGTATGCGTATGGCCATGGGTTATATCCTTCTCGCCTTTTCGTTGAGGGTGTACAGCAGGTTCAGCGCGTCGATGGGGGACAGGCTCATCACGTCGATGGCCCGGATTTCCTCCACCAACTCCATGGGCTTAAAGTCGCTCAGCTGCACCTGCCGGTCTCCCGGGTTCTTGCGCTTGTCCAATATGCTCTGGCCGATGGAGCCGCTCAGCCCCTCGTTCACCTCCAGCCGGGCCATGATCTGCCTGGCCCGGGCGATCAGGCTGGGGGGCAACCCCGCCAGCTTGGCCACCGCCACGCCGAAGCTGCGGTCGGCCCCGCCGGGCACCACCTTGCGCAGGAAGATCACGTCCTCCCCCTGCTCCTTGGCGGTGATGCGGTAGTCCGCCACCCCCTCCAGGTGCCCTTCCAGCTGGGAGAGCTCGTGGTAGTGGGTGGAAAACAGGGCGCGGCTGCGGGTCTTGCTGGCGATGTGCTCCACCACCGCCCAGGCGATGGACAGCCCGTCGAAGGTGCTGGTGCCCCGGCCCACCTCGTCCAAAATGAGAAGACTTCGGTGGGTTGCATATTTCAGGATGGCGGCCACCTCGCTCATTTCCACCATGAAGGTGGACTGGCCGCCGTACAGGTCGTCGGAAGCGCCGATGCGGGTGAAAATGCGGTCGGTGATGGGCACGTCGGCGTACTGGGCGGGGACGAAGGAGCCTATGTGGGCCATCAGCACGATGAGGGCCACCTGGCGCATATAGGTGCTCTTGCCCGCCATATTGGGCCCGGTGATGATCATCAGCCGGCTTTGGTCTGTAATCAGGGTATCGTTGGGCACGAACCGGTCCCGGCCCAGGGACTGCTCCACCACCGGATGGCGCCCCTCCCGGATTTCGATGCGGCCCTCCTGGTTGATCTGGGGACGGACGTAGTCGTTCTCGGCGGCTACCTGGGCCAAAGAGAGCAGGGCGTCCAGCGTCTTGAGCCCCTGGGCGGTGGACTGGAGGCTGGGCAGCAGTTCCTTGAGCTTGGCCCGGATCTGGCAGAACAGCTCGTACTCCAGGCGCACCGCCTGGTCGTCGGCGCCCAGCACGGTCTTTTCCAGGTCCTTGAGCTCCTGGGTGACGAAGCGCTCGCAGTTGGCCAGGGTCTGCTTGCGGGCGTAGCGGTAGGGCACCTGGTCGTAGAAGGACTTGGTGACCTCAATGTAGTACCCGAACACCCGGTTAAAGCTGATTTTCAGGTTCTTGATGCCGGTGAGTTCCCGCTCCTTCTGCTCCAGCTGGGCGATCCAGGTCTTGCCATCGGTGGCGGCGGCCCGGAGCTGGTCCAGGCGCTGGTCGTAGTCATCGTTGAAGATGCCCCCCTCCTTCACCGACAGGGGCGCGTCGGGGGATATGGCCCGCTTGAGCATCTCTCCCAGGGCGTCCAGGGGGTCTAGCAGGCCGTCCACCTTGCGCAGGGCCTGGGCGTCCATGGCGGCGATGAGGGACTTGATGGCGGGCACCGCGTCCAGGGAGCGGGCCAGGGCCAGGCAATCCCGGGGGGTGACCGACTCGTAGGCGATCTTGCACAGCAGCCGCTCGATGTCGTATACCTGGCTGAGCTGCTGGCGCAGGGCGTCGGCCTCCATGGGCGATCCCTTGAGCTGCTCCACCCCGTCCAGCCGCTGGGCAATCTGCTCCGGATTCATCAATGGCCGCTCGATCCAGCTGCGCAGCATCCGGCTGCCCATGGCGGTAGAGGTCTTGTCCAGAATCCACAGAAGGGAGCCCCGGCGGCTGCGGCCCCGGCCCGACTGGACCAATTCCAGGTTATAGGCCGCCACCCGGTCGATGGTCATGTACTGCTGGGGCTCAAACAGCTTGAGGGACAGGATGTGGGACAAAGCGTTTTTCTGGGTATCGGTTAAGTAGGCCATCAGGGCTCCTGCGGCCTGAACGCACAGCTTTTCCCCCTTGAGGCCCAGGGCCTGGGCGTCGGGGACGTGGAAGTGGGCCTTTAACACCTCCAGCGCCTGGGGATAGTCGTACCAGCCCTCCTTGGCCTGGGTAACCGCCATGTTCAGGCGGCAGCCCACCGCCCCCAACTGCTCCCCGTCGTTCACCAGCAGCTCCTTGGGGGCGATGCGGTCCAGCTCGTCGGCCAGGCGCTGCTTTACCCCCTTGATGGGATAGACCCAGAACTCGCCGGTGGACAGGTCACAGAAGGCGGTCCCCGCTCGGTCGCCGCTGAGGCACAGGCTGAGGATGTAGCTGTTCTCCCGCTCGCTCACCGTGCCCCCCTCGGTGATGGTGCCCGGGGTGACGATGCGGATCACCTTCCGCTCCACCAGGCCCTTGGTCTCCGCCGGGTCGGTCATCTGCTCGCAGATGGCCACCTTGTATCCCTTTTCAATCAGGCGGCCGATGTAGGTGTCCGCCGCGTGAAAGGGCACCCCGCACATGGGCGCCCGCTGGGACAGGCCACAGTCCTTTCCTGTCAGGGTGAGCTCCAGTTCCCGGGATACGGTCAGAGCGTCCTCGAAGAACATCTCGTAAAAGTCCCCCAGGCGGAAAAACAGGATGCAGTCCTTGTTTTCCTCCTTGATGGTCAGGTACTGCTGCATCATTGGCGATATGGCCATGGCGTTCCTCCGTATCAATCTCTGGCGGCCTGGCCGCCTGTTCCCGGCGCCGGGCTAATGGCACCCGCCGCAACTGGAGCAGGAGCCGGAACAGCTCTCCTGGTCCGGCTGGACCTGCCCGGTGACGATAAAGCGCAGCACCTGGTTCACCTGGTCGATCAGGTCGCTGAATGCCTGGCGGGCCTGGGTGAGGGCGGCGATGTCCTCAATGGCGTGGAGCTGCTCCTGGAGCTGGTCCATCTGGTCGGACAGCGCCTTCAGGGCGGCGGGGTCGGGCCGCTCCCCCGCCAGAAGCTGTTCCACCTGGCCCTTCTTCTCCAGGTACTCCCCCATGGTCTGGGCCGCTTGCTGGTTGGCCATGGCCTTGTCCTCGGCGGCCTTCATGGCCTGGTATTCCGGGCTCTCCAGCAGCGCTTGACCCAGTTCCCGGGTCTTGAGAAAGACGGTATTCATATGGATGGGTCCCTCCTTGGTCTGTCCTGTTTATCCGGCTGCGCCGTCAGGCGTTGGGCCCGGTTCCTTCCGAGCCGGCGTGGCGGGCCGGGCAACCGGCCATCAGTTTTGGCAGAGCTGTCCCCGCAGGGTATTGCGGCCGGCGCACAGGATGTCCACCTCCGCGAAGCTGCCGATGAGGGAAGTATTTCCCGGGAAATTGACCATATGGCCCCGCTGGGTCTTGCCGCACACGCAGCCCTCGTCCCGGGTGGACACCGCCTCCACCAGCACCTGCTGGCGGGAGCCCACCTGGCTTTCCAAAGCCTGTTGGGTCAGGCTCTGCTGCAGGTCGATGAGGCGCTGGATGCGCCGGGTCTTCTCTTCCATGGGGGTATCGTCGGCCATGGAGGCCGCCTTGGTGCCGGGGAGAGAAGATGAAGGTAAACGCCGCGTCAAACCGGGCCTGCTCCACCAGGGACAGGGTATCCTGGAAATCTGCCTGGGTCTCGCCGGGGAAGCCCACGATGATGTCGCTGGTCAGGCCCACGTCGGGGCGTACCTGCCGCAGCTTTTCCACCAGGCCCAGGTATTTTTCCCGGGTATAGCGCCGGTTCATCAGCTCCAGAATCCGATTGCTCCCCGACTGCACCGGCAGGTGCAGCTGCCCGGTGAGGTGCTCCAGCCGGCCAAAGCAATCGATGAGCTGGTCGGACAGGTCCTTGGGGTGGGAGGTCATGAAGCGGATGCGGGGAATGCCCACCTTGTCCAGCTCCGTGAGCAGCCGGGCGAAGGCGTCGCCCCCGCCGCCGTAGGAGTTCACGTTCTGCCCCAGCAGCATGATCTCCTGGACCCCCGCGTCCCGCAGCTGCCGGGCCTCCTCCAGGATGCGCTGGGGCTCCCGGGACCGCTCCCGGCCCCGGACGTAGGGCACGATGCAGTAGCTGCAGAAGTTGTTGCACCCATACATGATGTTGATGAAGGCCATATGGGGGCTGGTGCGCCGCACCGGCAGGCCCTCGGCCACGCCCCCCTCGCTGTCCAGCACCTCGCACACCTGCTTCTCCTCGTGGATAACCCGGAACAGCAGTTCGGGGAACCGGTGCAGGTTGTGGGTGCCGAAGATCAGGTCGATAAAGGGGTACTGGCGCTTCAGCGTTTCCGCCATGCCCTTTTCCTGCATCATGCACCCGCCCACGCAGATGAGCAGCCGGGGCTTGAGTTTTTTGAGCTCCTTGAGCCAGATCACGTTGCCCAGGGCCCGGTTCTCCGCGTTTTCCCGGACGCAGCAGGTGTTGTACAGGATGAGGTCGGCCTGCTCCCGGCTGGCGGCACGCTGGTAGCCCATTTCCTCCAGCATACCCGCCAGCGTCTCCGAATCCCGCACGTTCATCTGGCAGCCCAAGGTGACGATATAGTAGCTTTGGGGCCGGTAGTTGGCCTTGCGCACCGAGCGCATATAGGCCCGCTGGACTTCCAGGGCCCGGTCGGTGATCAGGGGACGAACGTCTTCTTGCATATACGTTTCACCTCATTGGGGCGGCAAAGGCCGCGTCTTGGGGGGGAGCTGGTGCTCCAGCACCGGGGATAAATCGAAGCTGTCCCGCTCCCGGTCGGGTTCCGGCTTGACGTAGGCCTTCACCCCCGGCGGTGCGCCGGTGAGCAGCAGTTGGCCCGCCACGTCGGGGTGGCATTGGATGAGCCAAGCCCCTGCCCCCTGGGCTACGGCACGCAGTTGGTCCAGGGCGCTGAAGGCGATGGACTGGGGGGTGAACACCAGACCCGTGCCCTTGCACAGGGGACAGGGCTGCTTGACCAGGGTATGAATGGGCTGATGCACCTTTTTTCGGGTCATCTCCACCAAGCCTAGGCCGGTTAGGCCCACCAGGTTGGTCTTGGTGCGGTCCTTCTTCAGCTCTTTTCTTAACAGCTGAAGCAGCGCCTCCCGGTGTTCTTCCTCATCCATATCGATAAAGTCAATGACGATGATGCCGCCAATGTCTCGCAGCCTAAGCTGACGCACCAGCTCCACCACCGCTTCGCAGTTGATGCGAAACACGGTGTCGCTGAGGGAGTGCTTGCCCACAAACTTGCCGGTGTTCACGTCCACCACAGTAAGGGCCTCGGCGTAGTCGAATACCAGATAGCCGCCGCTGGGCAGCCATACCCGCCGCTCCAGCGCCTTTTCCATTTGTGCCTCCACCCGGTACAGGTGCATCAAGGGCGTCTCTGCCCGATAGAGCTCCACCTTCTGGGCCAGTTCTTGGGATATCATGGCGGCGTGCCTGCGTGCAATCTCGTAGGCTTCCTGGCCCTCTACCGCCAGGCGTTTCACCTCGGGCAGCAGCATGTCCCGCACTGCCCGGTTGACCAGCCCTAGATCCCGGTGCAAGAGTGCCGGAGCAGGGGCACACCGGGCCTGCTGGCAGATGCTGTCCCACAGCCTGAGCAGGTAGGCCGCATCCTTGGCCAGGTCCTCCTCCCCCGCCCCCTGGGCGGCGGTGCGCACGATGAACCCCATGCCCTGGGGCCGCAGCCCTTCGGCCAACTGCCGCAGCCGGGACCGCTCCTCCTCCGATTCGATGCGCCGGGATACCCCCACGTACCCCACCGTGGGCAGCAGCACCACCAGCCGGCCGGGCAGGGTGATGTTGCAGGACAGCCGGGGCCCCTTGGCCCCGCCGGGCTCCTTCACCACCTGCACCGGTAACTGCTGGCCCGGCCGCACCAGCTTCTTGATGGACAGCTCTTTCAGCGCCTCTTCCAGGGCTTGCCCCTCCTCGCCCAGGCTGCGCCGGTCCACCTGGATGTCCCCGGCGTACAAAAAACCGTTGCGCTCCAGGCCGATATCCACAAAGGCGGCCTCCATGCCGGGCAGCACGTTCATCACCCGGCCCATGTAAATATTGCCCACCAGCTTTTCCCGGCCCTTGCGCTCCATGTACAGCTCGCACAGGCTGCCATCTTCCACCACCGCAAGCCGGGTCTGGGCGGGAAATGCCTCCAGCAATAGTTCCTTTTCCATCCCCTCAGACGCCTACTTCATCTCATATTTTCCGTTTCCTATTCCAGCCGCCGGGACGCCCCGGCGAAAGAAGTTTCCCCGTGTCCCATGGATGGGCCGCGCCTGGACGCCGCTCTGGAATCCGCACCTGGTTAGGCGGGGAAGCGCTTTGACCCCGGCAGCCGGCCTTGCTCACGCCTTAAGGGTAAACAAGTCCACCGGTGCGCCGGAATCGTCCTGGGCCAGCAGGGCGGTTCTGTGGACCTGGGCGTCCTGGGGCAACTCCGCCCCCGCCCGCTGGGCCAATACGCTCAGCAGCAGGTCCGGCTTTAAGGTGGCCCGCTCGGTGAGCTGCAGCCGGGCCCGCATCAGATACCCGTCTCCTTGCGGGGTTACCTCCAGGGATAGCGCCATGGGCCGGATGTCGGCGGGCTTTTCCCCCGACTTGGTCTTGCGCAGGGCGATGACCTCCTTCTCCGCCAGAAAGCCGGGAACCGCCTCCGCCACCTTGTCCCAGGCGGGGCCGGGCAGGGTGATGGCATAATCGGCCCAGTACAGCCGGGCCATCAACGCGGGAAAGCGGTCCTCCACCAGGCGCACACCCCTTAGGGGCAGGTCCGGAGGCAAGGCCCGGCGCATCTGCTCCAGGGCGGCGGCCTTGCCCAGGGGCACCGCCAGCTTGATGTCCATGAGCTCCGCCTCGCTGGTCCAGCCCATGGCCAGAGCTGAGGCGAAGGACAGCAGCGGGTGGGGATTGAACCCCTGGGAATAGGCCACCGGCAGGGCGCTGCGCCGCAGGGCCATCTGCATGAACCGCTGCAAATCCAGGTGGGATACGCACATCAGCCGCCTGGTCTTGCCGAACTGGTATATCGCCCTCATGTACACGCCCCCTCGTACCGGTTCATGCCGCAGCCCACGCAGCCCTTGCGGCAGTCCTGGGTGGTCTGGCCCGCCAGGGCTTTATCCCACTCCCGCAGCAGGAAGGCCCGGGTCACTCCCGCGTCCAAATGCTCCCAGGGGAACACCTCGTCCCGTGCCCTGGGCCGGGAAGCGTAGAAGACCGGGTCCACCCCGGTTTCCTCAAAGGCCCGCAGCCACAGGTCGTAGCGGAAATGGTCGCTCCAGCCGTCGAACCGGCAGCCCAGCCGCCAGGCCCGCTCCAGGGCCTCCCCCACCCGCCGGTCGCCCCGGGCAAACACCGCCTCGATAAAGCTCAAATCCGGGGCGTGATATTTAAAGTCCACCCCTTTGATCCGGCTCAGCTGCTCCTTCAGCCGCTGCTGGCGGCGGATCACCTGGGCCTGGTCCAATTGTCCGGCCCACTGGAAGGGGGTAAAGGGCTTGGGCACGAACACCGAGGCGCTTACCGTAATGCGCAGCCCCGGGGCCCGCCGCTCCTTGGGCAGGCTGAAATAGCACTGCTGCACCTTGCGGGCCAGGTCGGCGATGCCGTCCACGTCCTGGTCGGTCTCGGTGGGCAGGCCCAGCATGAAGTACAGTTTCACCGCCGACCAGCCCTCTTCAAAGGCGTCGGTGACCGAGCGGATCAGGTCCGCCTCGGTGACCCCCTTGTTGATGACGTCCCGCAGCCGCTGGGTGCCCGCCTCCGGCGCCAGGGTGAGGGCGGTCTTGCGCACCTTCTGGGTCTCCTTCAGGGTATCCTTGATGAGGGAGTCGATGCGCATGGAGGGCAGGGAGATCTTCACCCGCTTGGGGGCGAAGTTCTCGATCATCCGGTGGGCCAGCTGGGGCAGCTGGGAATAGTCGCCGCTGGACAGGCTCATCAGGGAGATTTCGTCGTAGCCGGTGCTGTCCACCAGGCTTTGGGCCAGGGCCATCAGCCGGTCCATGGACCGCTCCCGCACCGGGCGGTAGATCATGCCTGCCTGGCAGAACCGGCAGCCCCGGGTGCAGCCCCGGAAGATCTCCAGCATGATCCGGTTGTGTACCACGTCGCCGTAGGGCACGATGAGCTTTTCCGGATAAAAGGCCCCGTCCAGGTCGTTCACCAGCGCCTTGCGCACCACCTGGGGCGCTGGGCTGCCCGCCTTGGGCTGGATGGCGGCCACGGTGCCATCGGCATGGTACTGCACCTGGTGCAGGCTGGGCACGTATACCCCGGGGATGGCAGCGGCCATGCGCAGGTATTCCTCCCGGGGCAGCCCCTGGGCCTTCCACCGCTTATAGACATTGATGGTCTGGTGGGTGGATTCTTCCCCGTCCCCCAGCACGAAGAAGTCCACAAAGGGGGCCAAGGGCTCCGGGTTAAAGGCGCAGGGCCCGCCGCAAATGACGAAGGGGCCCTCCTTGCGCTGGTCCTGGCGCAGGGGCAGCCCTGCCAAATCCAAGGCGGACAGGATATTGGTGTAGCTCATCTCGTATTGCAGGGTAATGCCCAGCAGATCAAACTGCTTCACCGGGGTTCGGGATTCCAGGCTGAACAGGGGAATGCCCTCCCGGCGCATCAAATCCTCCATATCCACCCAGGGGGAAAACACCCGTTCGCACCAGGCGTCCTCCCGGCTGTTGATGGCGTGGTACAGGATTTTCATGCCCAGATGGGACATGCCCACCTCATATACGTCTGGGAACAAGAAGGCGTAGCGCACCGCCACCTTGTCCGGGTCCTTCATCACCGCGCCGTACTCGCCTCCGGCGTACCGCACCGGCTTGCTCACCTGCATCAGCACCCGGTCCAAATTCTCAAGACTCAAGGCCGTATTCCTCCCGCCCGCTGGCGAAAATCCAGAGAATAACCAATTTATCCTAACACATTTTCCCTTGGGGAACAAGCCTTTCCGT
>DSLFC04102__coassemble_1201_pt1 | contig 16782 bp, 12 predicted proteins | sample DSLFC04102__metabat2_low_PE_004 | metagenome-assembled genome bin DSLFC04102
CGAAAATCCTGGTCGTACAGGGCAGCCCGCAGCTGGGTGCCTCCGATGTCGATGCCAATGGCGGCCATGGAGCTTCCTCCTTCTCCGTAAAAAATGAAAATGGGGCAGGCCGCCGGGCGGCCCCGGCCCCAAGCCGGGTTCCCGGACCTTCCCCAGGCCGGGCCCAGCCCCTACCCAGGGACAGGCCCCCAGGCCGGGCGGCTGGTCTATTGATCGATGAACACCCGGCGCAGCCCGGCCTGCCGGGCGATGGCGGCGAAGGCCTCCATCTGCCGGGGAGTGAATTTCTGCCGGTCCGGGTTTAGAAAATAGGGCCGGTTCAGCAGCCGGTACTTGTCCCGGGCCAGGGGATTGTAGTTGAGCAGCTCGTAGGCGGCATCGGGCCACAGCTCCGCCAGAAAGCGGGCGATGGAGAATACGTTGGCCCGGGTGGCGGTGGCGGTTGGAATCAGGGGCGTGCGCACGGTGATTCGCTCCCGATAGGGCCCGGCCAACAGCCAGGACAAGTTTGCCTTGATGAGCCGGTTGTCCCGGCCGGTATAGCGGCGGTGGGCCGCGCCGTCCAGCAGCTTGAGGTCGGCGTACAGATGGTCGGTATAGGGCATCGCCCCTTCCAGCGTTCCCCGCTCCACCAGCAGGGCGCTCTCCACCGCGGTATTCAGCCCCGCCCCCTTCAGCGCCTTGAGCAGCGCCAGGGCAAAGGGGCCGTCCAGCAGGGGCTCTCCCCCGGATAGGGTGACCCCGCCCCCCTGGCGGTAAAAGGGGGCATCCTTCATGACTTCCTCCAGAATCTGCTCTACCCCCATCTCCTGGCTGTCCCAGCGCAGCGCCCCGGTGGGGCAGGCGTCCATCAGGGCGGGCCAGTCCTCCGCCGCCAGGGGGTTCAGGGCCAGCCCCTCGCCCCGGCGGGCCATGCCTCCCTGTCGGGCCAGGCTCAGGCAAGCGCCGCAGCCCACGCACCGGCTGGGAAAATACATGGGCCGCCTTTGGGGGCTTATGCCCTCCGGATTGTGGCACCAGGCGCACCGCAGGGGGCACCCTTTGAAAAATACCGTGGTGCGGATGCCCACGCCGTCGTGGGTGGAAAAGCGGCGGATGTCGAACACCAGCCGGCTGGCCCTCCCGTCCAGCTCCCCGCCTTGCTCCACGTCCATTGGCCCCGCCTGCCGCCCATCCAGATTCGCCGGGCCCTTCCCCGCCCCTGGGGCGGCGCTCATGGGGGGCAGGATTTCCCGGGTGCTTGCCCTTTCCATGGCCGCTACACCCCCGCGTAGCTGGTGCGGCGGATGATCTCGTCCTGGATCTCCCCGGCCAGCTCGGTAAAATAGGCGGTATACCCGGCCACCCGCACGGTAAGGCTCCGGTAGTTTTCCGGGTGGGCCTTGGCGTCCAGCAGGTCCTGGGGGGATACCACGTTGAACTGGACGTGGGGAATTTCCAGATCCACAAAGGTGCGCAGGAACAGGGCGAACCGGTCGATGCCCCCCTGGCTTTCAAAGAACTGGGGCAAAAACTTCATATTGAGCAGCCCGCCGTTGCTGGTGAGGCCCTTGTCCAGCCGGGACACCGACTTAAGCACCGCGGTGGGGCCGCTGACGTCCCGGCCGTACACCGGGGACATGCCCCCGTCGGCCAGGGGCTGCCGGGCCAGCCGTCCGTCGGGGGTGGCGCCTACGTTCTGCCCCATGGGCACGTGGGCGGACACGGTGTACATGCCGGTGTGGTAGGGCCCGCCCCGGTAGTTGCGGTAGCGGCCCAGCCTGTCCCGGAAATACTGGGCCCACTTGGCCGCCAGCATGTCCACCCAGGCCACGTCGTTTCCGTACTTGGGCACCTTGTTGAGCAGCCGGGCCCGCAGCGCCTCCTCCCCCTGGAAGTTCTTTTCCAGGGCCCGGAGAAGCCGGGCTCCGTCCACCCGCTTTTCCTCAAACACCGCCACCTTCAGGGCCGCCAGGCTGTCGGCCAGGTTGGCGGCCTGGATCATCTGGATGCCGGAGAAGTTGTACCGGGCGCCTCCGGCGGTGACGTCCAGGCCCTTGTCCATGCAGTCCTTCACCACGGCGGAGAGGAAGGGGGTGGGCAGCAGCTCCATATGGGCCCGCTCCACCTGTTCGCAGGCGGACACCATCCTGTCGATGAAATAGTCCAACTGCCGGGCGAAGGCGGATTCCAGCGCCTCAAAGCTCTGATAGGTGGCCAGGCTGCCGTAGTCCGGGCCCAGCCGGGCCCCGGTGAGCAGGCACTTGCCCCCGGTGAGGGTGAGCTCCAGGGCCTTGTTCAGGTTGAACATGGCCGCGTCGCTCCAGCCCAGACAGCAGCCCTGGGCTGTGAGCTCCACGCAGCCCACGATGGCGTAGTCCCTGGCCTCCTCCTGGGATACCCCCAGCTCCATCAGCGCCGGGATCACCGCCTTGTCGTTGAAGAACTGGGGCATGCCGCTGCCCTTGGACACCACCTGGATGGCCTTTTTCAGCAGCGGGTCCCCCACCCCGGGGTGCAGCCGCACCGACAGGTTGGGCTGGGGCAGGCCCAGGCGCTCCTGGGCCTCCAGGAACAGGAAGGACAGCGGATTGCATACATCTTCTCCTGCCTCGTCCTGACCCCCCAGGGCGATGTTGAAGCCGATGGGGAAGCCGGCGAAGTACTTGGCGCTGCCCGCGTTGCGCAGGTATACGATCTGGTTGAATTTGAGGAACAGGCACTGGATCAATTCCAGGGCCGGCTCCGGGGCAATCCGCCCCGCGTCCAGGTCCGCCGCGTAATAGGGCCATAGGATGCGGTCCAGCCTGCCCGGCGAAAAGGAGGAGGCGTTGGACTCCATGTGCAGCAGGGTGAACAAAAACCACAGGGATTGCAGCGCCTGGTGAAAGGTGCGGGCCGGGGCCTGGGAAAGGCTTTCGCATACCTGGGAGACCTGCAGCATGTCCTCCCGCCAGGGTGCGTTTTCCGGCCGGGCGGCCTCTTGCGCCAGCAGGTCCCGGTAGCGCAGCATGAAATGGCTGGCCCCCTCCATCACCAGGGCCACCGCCCGGTAAAAGGGCTGCCGGTCCGGCGGGGCGGCGGCCAGGCGCTCCAGGGCTTCCCGGCGCAGCCCGTCGGGCCCCTTCTCCAGCCAGGTCCGGCAGTCGGGGCAGATGTGGCCCTGGGCGTGGTCCTTTTGGTTGATCTTCACCACCATCGCCAGTTGGTCCAGCTGCTCCCCGCACCGGGCGCGCAGCACGTCCTCCAGGGATTTGCCCTGCCAGAAGGGCTTGATCTCCCGGCGGAACAGGCGGATGTCCTCCTCCCGCACCAAGAACCTATCCTGGGGCCGGGTGGGCAGGGTTTCAAACTCCCGGTCCACCCAGGCGCTGCCGCTCTCGGGAAACACCACGCCGTAGCGCACCCCGGCGGTGCGGTTGCCCACGATGAGCTCCTCCGGCTCCACCGCGATGGCCAGGCCCTCCATGGCGGCCCGCAGGGCATAGGCCCGCTGCATCATGGGGCTCTCCCCCGGGTGCTCCTTATAGCTTTGGGTGATGATCAATGCCTGTTCGATGGATACATAGCGAGGCTGGGCCAGCATCTTCTCCTTGAGCCGGTCCACCCTGGCGGGGACTGCCTGGCGCACGGTCTTTTCCTCCCCATCAAAGCGCTTTTTACTTTATCATCATTGTATCCTTTCCCGCCATTCCTGTCAACCGTTCCCAGGCCGGGTCCCGGCGGCGCATCCCCGGCGGAGCTGACGAAAAAGGGCGGGCCGGACTCCAAAGGGCCTTGGGGATATGGGGAATCCCGGGAAAAGGCCGCCGGGGGGACCGGGCGGCGGAAAAAGGCGCGGAGAAGCGTCGGCGGGCGGCGCATCCCGGGAAAAGGCGCACGGTTGTTTTACTTAGGGGCGGTTGACGCCTCTATAGCGGGGGGGATATAATATGTCCCATATATTGTGATTCAGCGAGGTTTTCACCCATGAACAAGGCAAAGAGCATTGCAATCCTGGCGGGAGTGCTGGTGGTGGCGCTGCTGGGCTCCCTGGTAGCGGTTTACGGCATCCCCGGGCTGGGCGTAAACCCGGTGGCCCAGTCCATCAGCCTGGGCCTGGACCTGCGGGGGGGCGTATACGCGGTATACGTGGCCCAGGACCCGGAGCAGGAGAACTTTGAGGGCCTGCTCCAGAGCACCATATCGGTGCTGCGCAACCGGCTCACCGCCCAGGGCTTTACCGAGGCCACGGTGACCCGCCAGGGCACCGACCGCATCCGGGTAGAAATCCCCGACGTGTCCGATCCCCAGGAAATCCTGAACATCATCGGCACCCCGGCCCACCTCCAGTTCCTGGACGAGGAGGGCAACGTGGTGCTGGAGGGCGACCAGATCAAGACCGCTCACGCCGCCTATGAGGGCAGCTCTACCGTGCCGGTGGTGGCCTTTGAGCTCACCAGCCAGGGTGCGGCGGACTTCGCCCAGGCCACCGCCGACAACATCGGCCGGGTAATCTACATCGAGCTGGACGGCCAGCTGATCAGCGCCCCCGTGGTGGAGGAATCCATCACCGGCGGCCAGGGCTACATCTCCGGCATGACCGACGTGGAGCAGGCCCAGGAGCTGGCCATGCTGATCCTGTCCGGGGCGCTGCCCCTGGAGATCACCCAGGACGAGGTGAGCGCCATCAGCGCCACCCTGGGGGTGGAGGCGCTGCAGACCTCCCTGCTGGCGGGGATCATCGGCCTGGGCCTGGTGATGCTGTTCATGGCGGCCTGCTACCGGGTGCCCGGCCTGGTGGCTGACCTGGCGCTGTGGGTATACGTGCTCATCGTGGTGTACGCCCTGTCGGTGGCCAAGGTGCAGCTCACCCTGCCGGGCATCGCCGGCATCCTGCTGGGCATCGGCATGGCGGTGGACGCCAACGTGATCATCTTCGAGCGGTTCCGGGAGGAGCTGCACCAGGGCTGCCGGCTGGAGGTGGCGGTGCGCCGGGGCTTCAAAAACGCCATCACCGCGGTCATCGATTCCAACGTGACCACCATCATCGCCGCCCTGGTGCTGATGTACTTCGGCACCGGCTCCATCAAGGGCTTCGCCATCACCCTGTTCATCGGCGTGGTGGCCTCCATGTTCACCGCGGTGTTCGTGTCCCGGTGGCTGCTCACCTGCGCGGTGTCCCTGTCCGGCGGGCATAACCTGGCCCCCTACACCCGGCCCTACCGGGAGCGCCCCGCCGACGGCCGCTTCGCCAAGCATACCCGGCTGTTCGCCGGGCTGTCCGCCATCGTCCTGGCAGCGGCGGTGGTGCTCACCTGCTGCGGCGCGGGCATGAACCTGGGCATCGAGTTCACCGGCGGCTCCCTGCTGACCTATGAAATCGGCCAGCCCTACCAGATGGCCGACGTGGAAAGCGCCCTTCAGGAGCTGGGCATCAGCGAATATCAGCTGGCCAAGGCCGGTGACGGCCAAGATCCCACCCAATTGCAGATACGCCTAAAGCTGCGGGACGACAGCGACCAGCTCCACATGCAGCTGGAGGACAGCCTGAAGGCCATCTATCCCGAATGCAGCTATCAGGACCTGACGTATGTGGGCCCGGTGTCCGGGCAGGACCTGATCGACAACGCGGTGAAGTCGCTGCTCATCGCCTTCGCCTGTATGCTGGCCTATATCGCCTGGCGGTTTACCCTGCTCTCCGGCCTGGCCGCCCTGGCGGCCCTGCTCCACGACGTCCTGATCATGTGCGCCTTCATGGCCTTCTTCCGGGGCCTGTTCCAGGTGAACAGCTCCTTTATCGCCGCCCTGCTCACCATCGTGGGCTATTCCATCAACAACACCATCGTCATCTTCGACCGCATCCGGGAGCTGAACAAGTTCCCCCTCCACGCCAACCAATCCCGGCTGACCACGGTGGACCTGGCGGTGAGCAGCACCCTGAGCCGTACCCTGAACACCACCATCACCACCCTGCTGCCCCTGATCTGCCTGCTGGTCCTGGGCGTCTCCTCCATTCAGGAATTCGCCTTCCCCCTGCTGGTGGGGATGTTGGCGGGCACCTATTCCTCCGTGCTGCTCAGCGGCCAGTTCTGGGCTTGGCTCACCGACAAGGCCGCCAAGCGCAAGGCCGCCAAGGGCTAAAGCGCCAACCAAGGGGGAACCCGGCCGGGTTCCTCCCTTTTCGTATCCAGCGGCCCCCTGCCGGGAGATTTTTTCCCCCGGCGGGCCCCTGCCCCGTCCTAACCGGCGGCCCCCTGCCGGGAGATTTTTCCCCCGGCGGCCCCATTCTTCCCAGGAGGTGCCTTGTATGCTGCGCTACGCGCCTCGGGGCGGCCAGCCCCAATGGCCCCGTCCCGACGATATGCCCGAAATCCTCTGGCAACTGCTGGGGGCCCGAGGGGTGGAATCGGCCCAGCAGGCCCAGGCCTTTCTGAACCCCGGGCCGGACCAGCTGCTGGACCCTTTTGGGCTCCAGGGCATGGAGGCGGCGGTTCAGCGGGTGCGCCAGGCCGCCCAGACCGGGGAAGCGGTATGGGTGTGGGGGGACTACGACGTGGACGGGGTGTGCGCCACCGCCATCCTGCTGAGGGCCCTGGAAGCCCTGGGGCTGAGCCCCCATCCCTACCTGCCCTCCCGGCACCAGGAGGGCTACGGCCTCAACCAGCAGGGGCTGCGCCAGGCCGCCCAGGAGGGCTGCCGCCTGCTGATCACCGTGGACTGCGGGATCACCGCAGTGGAGCTGGTCCAGCTGGCCGGGGAGCTGGGCATGGAGGTGGTGGTCACCGACCACCACCGTCCCGGCCCCCAATTGCCCCACTGCATCCTGGTCAACCCGCTGCTGGGGGACTATCCCAACCCGGGCCTGTGCGGGGCGGGGGTGGCTTTGAAGCTGGCCATGGCCCTGTGCCCTCAGGAGGCGGGGCAGCTGCTGGACCTGGCCGCCCTGGCCACCGTGGCGGACGTGGTGCCCCTGGCGGGGGAAAACCGGGCCATCGTCAGCCTGGGCCTGGCCCAAATGAACCGGGACCCCAGGCCCGGCATCCAGGCGCTGGCCCAGCAGGCGGGGCTGACCGGGCCCATCCGCGCCGGCCACCTGGGCTTTCAGCTGGGGCCCCGGCTCAACGCGGGGGGCCGGGTGTCCAGCGCCCGGCAGGCTTTGGATCTGCTGCGCTGCCCCAGCCTGGAAGAGGCCCTGCCCCTGGCCCAGGCCCTGGACCAGTGCAACCGGGAGCGGCAAGCCCTGGAGCAGCAGATTCTCCAGGACGCCCAGGCCCAGCTGGAGCAGACCGACCTGTCCCAGGCCTGGGCCATCGTGCTGGCGGGGGAGGATTGGAACGTGGGGGTGGTGGGCCTGGCGGCCAGCCGCCTGGTGGAGCGCTACCACCTGCCCACGGTGCTGTTGGCCTCCAAGGGCCAGGAGCTCACCGGCTCCTGCCGCTCCATCCCCGGGGTGGACATCTTTCAGGCCCTCAGCGCCTGCGCGCCGCTGCTCACCCGGTTCGGCGGCCACCGCCAGGCGGCGGGGCTCACCCTGCCCCCGGCCAACCTGGCTCCCTTCCGCCAAGCCCTCCAGGCCCATATCCGCTCCGCCTGCGATCCCCAGGTCCTGATCCCCCTGGCGGAGTACGACGGGGAGGTGACCCTGGACCAGGTGGACCGGGAACTGGTGGAGATGCTGGACAGGCTCCAGCCCTTCGGCTTCGGCAACCCCTCCCCGGTGCTGCGCTGCCGGGGCACGGTGGCCCAGGCCCGGCAGGTGGGGCGGGAGGGCGCTCATTTGTCCTTCACCCTGACCCAGGCGGAAACCGCCCTGGGGGGCATCTTCTTCTCCCAGGGCCACCGGGCCCAGGAGCTGGAGGGCGCCCAGTGCGACCTGCTCTTCTCCCCCGGCCTGAACAGCTATATGGGCCGGGTGCGGGTGCAGCTGGAGACCAAGGCGGCCCGCCTGGCCCAGCCGGACCAGCGATTGCGCCTTTCTCCGGACAAATGGGCCCTCCTGCTCCATGATTTTTTAACACAGGCGCTGTATAATGAAGCATTCCCCGCCGAAAACGGGTGGGACATGGAGGATCTGGCCCAGGCGCTGTCCGCCTCGCCCAGGGGGCAGCTCATCCTGTGCGCTGGGGCGGAGCAGGCCGCCGCCCTGTGGCGGCAGTTGGCGGCTCGGGGTCTTGCCCCGGAGGTATGGGTGGGGACCTATCCCCAGGACAGGCGCTGTTGGAACGCCCTGTGCCTGCTGCCCCAGGGGCAAATTCCCCAGGGATATCGGGGCATCTGGTGCCTGGGGGGGCCGGGCTGGCTGCTGGCTCCCGGCCGGGTGGCCCGGTCCGCCGGCCCCGCCGCGCCCTGGCTGGCGGAACTGCCCAGGGTGGAGGCGCTGCGGCGGCTGTACCAGGCGGCCCGGCGGGCGCTGGCGGCGCCCCTGAGCGGCCTGAGCGCCCTGGCCTTTTGCCGCAGCCTGGGGCAGGAAGCGGGGCTCTCCCCCGCCGGGTGCCTGGCCGGGCTGCTGGTCCTCAGGGATATGGACCTGGTATCCTGGCAGGCGCGCCCCTTTCAGGCGGCCATGCGCCCCCTGCGCAAGGCGGACCCGGGGCAATCGCCCCTGTTTCAACGGATAACCCTGTTACGCGGATGGGAGGTGGACGATGGTGAAACAGCCCCAACAGCCCTATGAGGACGCCCTGCAGCTGGAGGAGCAAGACCCCCAACTCAGCGCCCTGCTGGCCAAGCTCAAGAAATTTCACCCCAACGCCGACCAGGCCCTGGTGGAAAAGGCGTACAACTTCGCCAGCCATGCCCACGCAGGCCAAAAGCGCAAGTCGGGCAAGCCCTACTTCACCCACCCCTACCGGGTGGCGGATATCCTGGCGGATATGATGATGGACGCGCCCACCATCGCCGCCGGGCTGCTTCACGACTGCGTGGAGGACTGCGAGAGCATCGACCAGGCCACCATTGAAAAGGAATTCGGCCAGGAGGTGGCCCTGCTTGTGGACGGGGTGACCAAGCTGAGCCGCCTGGACCTGACCAGCCGGGAGGAGCAGCAGGCAGAGAGCCTGCGCAAGATGTTCCTGGCCATGGCCAAGGACATCCGGGTGGTGGTGATCAAGCTGGCCGACCGGCTGCACAACATGCGCACCCTGAAGTTCCAAAAACCGGAGCGGCAGGTGCCCATCGCCCGGGAAACCCTGGACGTGTACGCGCCTCTTGCCCACCGGCTGGGCATGTCGGCCATCAAGTGGGAGCTGGAGGACACCGCCCTGCGCTACATCGATCCCCAGGGCTATTACGACCTGGTGGAAAAGGTGGGCATGAAGCGGGAGGAACGGGAAAAGAGCATTGAAAACGTGATCAATGTGCTCAAGGAAAAGCTGGGCGAACAGGGCATCCAGGCCGAAATCGACGGCCGGCCCAAGCATTTCTACTCCATTTACCGCAAGATGCACCAGCAGCACAAGACCTTCGACCAGATCTACGACCTGATCGCCGTGCGCATCATCGTGGACACCATCCCCGACTGCTACGCCGCCTTGGGCGTGGTCCATACCCTGTGGACCCAGGTGCCCAACCGGTTCAAGGACTACATCTCCATCCCCAAGCCCAACATGTACCAATCCCTGCACACCACCGTGGTGGGCATGGGGGGCATGTCCTTCGAGGTGCAGATCCGTACCTGGGAGATGCACCGCACCGCCGAGTTCGGCATCGCCGCCCACTGGCGCTACAAGGAGGGCAAGGCCGCCGACCAGCTGGACAGCAAGCTGTACTGGCTGCGGCAAATTCTGGATTGGCAGAACGAGACACGGGACCCGGACGAGTTCATGGACGCCCTGAAGGTGGATTTGTTCAGCGACGAGGTGTTCGTGTTCACCCCCAAGGGCGACGTGATCGCCCTGGCCAAGGGAGCCACGCCCCTGGACTTCGCCTACCGGGTGCATACCCAGGTGGGCCACAAGTGCGTGGGGGCCAAGGTGAACGGGCGCATCGTGCCCCTGAACACCGAGCTGCAATCGGGGGACTTCGTGGAGGTGATGACCTCCGCCTCCTCCCGGGGCCCCAGCCGGGATTGGCTGAACATCGTCAAGACCAGCGAGGCCCGCAGCAAGATCCGCTCCTGGTTCAAGCACGAATTCAAGGACGAGAACCTGCAAAAGGGCCGGGATATGCTGGAAAAGGAGGCCAAGCGCCTGGGCTACCAGTGGCCCCAGCTGTGCAAAAACGACCTGGTGGAGCCGGTGCTCAAGCGCTACTCCCTCTCCTCCCTGGACGATCTGTACGTCACCGTGGGCTTCGGCGGGCTGTCCATGGGCCAGATTCTCAACCGGCTGGTAGAAAACTACAAGCGCCAGAACAAGGCGGAAACCGCCGCCCTGCCCGAACCGCCCAAGCCGGGCCAGGACCCGGCCAAGCAGGCCCGGGAGGAGGCCATCCGCAAGCAGGCCCACGCCAGCCACGGCATCATCGTGGAGGGCGACCCGGGGATGCTGGTACGCTTCGCCAAGTGCTGCACCCCGGTACCCGGGGACGAGATCATCGGCTATATCACCCGGGGCCGGGGGGTTTCGGTGCACAGGGCCGACTGCGTCAACCGCAAGGACTTCGAGAGCCAGCCCGAACGGCTGATCCACGTAAGCTGGGAAGACGGCGACCAAACCGCCTATAACGCCGATATCCAGATCGTGGCCGACGACCGGGTGGGGCTGCTGGCGGATATCTCCGCCATGTTCGCCAAGATGGACATGTCCATCATCGCCCTCACCGCCCGCATCGATAAGAACGGCAATACCATCATCAACGTGACCCTGGGGTGCAAAAATACCCAGCAATTGGAAAAGATCATCAAGCAGCTGCTCAAGCGCTCCGACATCATCGAGGTGTTCCGGGTCTCCGCCTGACCCCAGGCCCGGCCCCGCCGGAGGATTCCCCAGCCCCCGCCGGACGGTCCCCAGCCTGCGCTGAGGATTCTCCAGCCGCCGGAGGATTCCCCGGCCCCCGCCGGACGGTCCCCGGCCCTCCCAGGCGGTTCGTTTCCCATCGTTTCGTAAGGAGGTACGCCCTATGCGGTGTGTGGTCCAACGGGTCAAGTGGGCCAAGGTGGAGGTGGAAGGCGCCCTCACCGGCCAAATCGGCCCCGGCTTTCTGGCCCTGGTGGGCTGCCAGGAGGGGGACGGCCCCCAGGATATGGGCTATATCCTGGATAAGCTGTGTACCCTGCGCCTGTTCGAGGACGAACAGGGCAAGATGAACCTGTCCATCGGCCAGGTGGGGGGCGCCATATTGCTGGTGAGCCAGTTCACCCTGCTGGGCGACGGCCGCCACGGCCGCAGGCCCAGCTTCTCCCACGCCGCCCGGCCCGAGCTGGCCCAACCCATGCTGGACCAGCTGGCCCAGGGCATCCGGGACCGGGGCATTCCCGTGTCCACCGGCAAGTTCCAGGCCCACATGGAAGTGAGCCTGCTCAACGACGGCCCGGTGACTTTGCTGCTGGACAGCCGAAAGGGGTTTTAAGCCATGACGCGCATCCAAACCATCCTGTGCGGCCTGTACGGGGAGAACGCCTACCTGCTGTACCGGGATTCGGCCCGGCAGGCGGTGCTCATCGACCCCGGCGACGATCTGGAGGCCCTGACGCAGGCCATCGCCGCCTCGGGCAAGGCCCTGGGGGCCATCCTGCTCACCCACGGCCACTTCGACCACATGCTGGCCGCCCAGCCCCTGAAGGCGCGGTTCAACTGCCCGGTGTACATCCACGCCCAGGACGGGCCCTACCTGTCCAACCCAGCGCTGAACTGCTACGACAAGCGGGCCTCCCGGCTGCCCTTCGTCCCCTTCCAGGCGGACGAACTGCTGCGGCCCGCCCCCGCCGGCTCCCCCCTCACCGTGGCGGGGTACGGCTTCGTGGTGTACCATACCCCCGGCCATACCCCGGGCAGCGTGTGCTACCAGCTGGAGGCAGAAAAGGCGCTGTTCACCGGGGATACCCTGTTCGCCCAGGGCTACGGCCGCATGGACCTGCCCGGGGGCAGCGAAGGGGATATGGCCGTCTCCCTCCGGCGGCTGCTGGCCATGCCCCGGGACCTGATCCTCTACCCAGGCCACGGCGCCAGCGCCAGCCTGGGCCAGGCGGGGGATATGCTATGGTGAGATTGCGCCTTGAAACCGATACCCCCGGCTTTTTCGGGGACATCTGCGAAGTGGTGCGCCTGTTCTGGCCCGGCGCGGCCATCGCCCTGGACCAGGGGGAAAGGGTGCTGCGCCATACCCATCAGCGCCAGGGCGATCAGTGGATCGAGCGCTGGCAGCTGGAAGAGCACCAGGCGGCATACCAGGCCCCGGTAGTGGAAGGGGGCCTGGCGGAAAAGCGGTGCCTGAAGCGGGCGGTGAAGACCGGCTGCTTCCTGCTGATGCGCCAAATGACCGGCGTCAACCCGCCCTGGGGCTCCCTCACCGGCATCCGCCCCACCCGGCTGCTCTACGAGGCCCTGGGCCAGGGCATGAGCCTGGAGGAAGGAACCGATTGGCTGTGCAGCACCTTTTTCGTTTCGCCGGACAAGGCGCTTTTGCTGCGGGATATCCTGGCTGCCCAGCGGGGCCTGGTGGAGCCGGGGCCCGGCCGGTTCGACGTGTACGTGGGCATTCCCTTTTGCGTCACCCGGTGCGCCTACTGCTCCTTCGCCTCGGGAGAGCTGGGGGACGGCCAGCTGGTGGAGCCCTATTTGGAAGCGCTGCTGCGGGAGATGGAGGCGTGCGCCCGCCTCACCGCCTCCCTGGGGCTCAGCCCCCGGGCCTTCTACATGGGCGGAGGCACCCCCACCGCCCTGACGGCGGCCCAACTGAGCCGGGTGCTGGAGGCGGCCCGGCATCTGTTCCCCGGCTGCGTGGAGTGGACGGTGGAGGCGGGACGGCCGGACACCATCCAGCGGGCTAAGCTGCTGGCCCTGAAGGCGGCCGGCGTGGGCCGCATCAGCGTCAATCCCCAGTCCTTCTCCGATGAAACCTTGGCCCGGATCGGCCGGGCCCACACCGCCGCCGAAACGGTGGGGGCCTTTGAGCTAGCCCGGGAAATGGGCTTTGACAACATCAACATGGACCTGATCGCCGCCCTGCCGGGGGAGGACCTGTCCGCCTTCGCCTATTCCCTGGACCGGTGCCTGGCCTTGGCTCCGGAGAGCGTCACGGTGCATACCCTGGCCATCAAGCGCTCCAGCCGCCTCCACGAGGCGGGCTATACCCAGAGCGATTCGGGGGCGGCGGCCCGCATGGTGGACCTGGCCCGAAGCCGCCTTGCCGGGGCCGGATACCAGCCCTACTACCTGTACCGGCAAAAGTACATGGCGGACAACCTGGAAAACGTGGGCTACGCCCTGCCCGGCCGGGCCTGCCTGTACAACATCGGCAACATGGAGGAAACCGCTCCGGTGCTGGCCCTGGGGGCGGGAGCCATCACCAAATGGCTGTTTCCCCGGGAGCGGCGCATCGAGCGGGCCCCCAACGTGAAGAATATCCAGGAATATATCGCCCGCGTGGACGAAATGGTTCAGCGCAAATATCACTTGATCGAAGGAGGAACCCACCCATGAAGAAATGCCTGACCGCGCTGCTGGCCCTGGCCTGCTGTTTGTGCCTGGCCGCCTGCCAGTCCAAGCAGGAGGAGGCGCCCATCTCCGTGCCCAACCCGGAGGTCACCATCACCCTTACCGACGGCGGCGTCATCAAGCTGGAGCTGTACCCCAGCGTAGCGCCCAACACGGTGGCCAACTTCGTCAACCTGATCGAGTCCGGCTTTTACGACGGGCTCACCTTCCACCGTGTCATCGCCGGGTTCATGATCCAGGGCGGCGACCCTCTGGGCAACGGCACCGGCGGGCCGGACTACACCATCCTGGGCGAGTTCTCTGCCAACGGGGTGGAAAATAACCTGAGCCATACCCGGGGCGTGCTGTCCATGGCCCGCTCCAGCGACTATAACTCGGCGGGCAGCCAGTTCTTCATCATGCACGGCAACGCCACCTACCTGGACGGGGAATACGCCGCCTTCGGCAAGATCATCGGCGAGGATACCCCGGACAACGAGAGCTACGCCACCCTGGACCGCATCGCCAATACCGCCACCGACGCCAACGACCGGCCCAACATCGACTACGTCATTGAGTCCATGACCGTGGATACCAAGGGCTATAAGTACACCGTGGTAAAATACGAGGAATAACCCCCGGCGGGACCACTTATAGGACAAAAAGCAAGGGAGGAATCCACCATGCAAAACCCCATCGTCACCTTCGAAATGGAAAACGGCGACACCTTCAAGGCGGAGCTCTACCCGGAAATCGCCCCCAACACCGTGGCCAACTTCGTGGAATTGGCGGGCAAGGGCTTCTATGACGGGCTCATCTTCCACCGGGTCATCTCCGGGTTCATGATCCAGGGCGGCGACCCCACCGGCAGCGGCATGGGCGGCCCCGGCTACAGCATCGCGGGAGAATTCCAGCAGAACGGCTTTGCCAATCCCCTGAAGCACCAGCGGGGCGTTTTGTCCATGGCCCGGGCCATGAACCCCAACTCGGCGGGCAGCCAGTTCTTCGTGATGCACGCCGACGCGCCCCACCTGGACGGCGGCTACGCCGCCTTCGGCAAGGTCATCCAGGGCATGGACGCGGTGGACCGCATCGCCGCCACCCCCACCGGCCGCCAGGACCGCCCGGTGACCGAGCAGCGCATGCGCAAGGTCACCGTGGACACCTTCGGCCAAGCCTACCAGGCCAAAAAGCTGCCCCAGTAAAAAAAGCGCCTCCTAAGGCCCGCCCTTGGGAGGCGCTTTTTCATAAACACGGGCCGGCCGCAGCGCCTTCCCTATGGGGCCCGATATTCCCGAATCTCACCCCGATAGTTGGCCGCACGCTCCATCAACGGGCCCTTTGCGCCCATGGTGAAGGCGATATCGCTGCTCTTGATGCACATCAGCGTATCACCTATGGACAACGCCAGATAGGCCATGGCCTTGTCGGGCAGCGTCACCACTCCCTCGGGGGAAACCGGCGCCCAGGCATAGCCCCGGCCCTTGTACCGGATAAATTCCCCCTCCCCCAGCTCATCGCCCGCCAGCCCGGGGCAATCGGTCAAAATGTGCGCCAATTTAGATCCCGCAAGCAGTCCCGGGCTGGTCACGCAAAAGCCGCCGGTGGAGCGGCTTCCGGTAAAGATCAGAATTCGCTTTTCCCGGTGAACCGGGTACCGTTCCAGCGCTTCCCCGGGCAGCAATATCCGGTTTCCGGGGCCGATGATGGAAAGGCCAAATACATATTTCCCTCCCTTGTTTAACTGGGGCATCCCGTTCCCCTCCTCGCTCTCTCGCGGCTGCGGTATGGTTATCCCGTTTGGTTTTTCGGACGAACTTATATAGTATACTTGGGAAAGCGGCGTACGTCAAGCTGGACCTCACGATTTATCTCCCCCGGCGCCCCTCCCGTTTCCATCCGCGCCTTCCCGCCTCAAAACCATAAAACCGCATGTTTCCCCCTTGTGTCTCATGGCAATTGATGTTACAATGGAAGAGGCTGCCGTGCCTGTACACGTACCGATTCTCCCGGCCTTTCGGAGGCCGGGCCCGGCCCAGGGCCCAGTCCTCCTTTTCCCAAGGCAAATGCGGGCATTTTCTTTTCATCAACGGTTAGCCATCCCTAACATTAGTGAGAGGAAAACGCGAACCATTCAAAGCAGCGAGGAGGCGTTTCGGCCATGAACCAACGGAGGGATTTGCGCTTCTGGAACCGGGCAGCGCACCTGTACGGTCCCTTTATGAAGCGGTGGGAGGGAATGTATCAGGAAATGGCGGCGGAAATCGGAGCCTATCTGTCGCGGGACGAGGATATTCTGGAGTTGGCCTGCGGAAGCGGGCAGTTGTCCTTCCGGCTCGCCCACAAAGCGCGGCTGTGGGAGGCCACGGATTATTCCCCAAAAATGATCGCCGAAGCCCGAAAGCGGGTTCGCTCCTGCCGGCTGCATTTTTCCGTACAAGACGCCACAGCCCTACCCTACGCGCCGGAATCCTTTGACGGGGTGGTAATTGCCAACGCCCTGCACATCCTGTCCAATCCCGACGGGGCGATGCGGGAAATCCATCGGGTCCTTAAACCCGGAGGATGGCTATTCGCCCCCACCTTCACATGGCGCGAAGGCAAAGCGTCCCGGGTCCGGCAAGCGCTCTTGACCCTGGCCGGATTCAAGGCATACCGGCAATGGGATAGAGCGGGATTAACCAGTTATATCCAAACCCAAGGCTTTGCGATAGTGTCTAACTCCATGCTCAGCAGCGGCCTCGCGCCGCTATGCTGCCCCATCGCCCGCAAGCAATAGCGCCCCCAAGGCCCGTTACACGCGGATAGCGCTTCCAAGGCCTCCTGAGGAGGGCCCAAAGCGAAGATCCCCGACCCAAAACAGCACCCCAGCGCCGCGCCAACCATCCTATCCGGCGAGTTTTTGAACCGCATCGCCTCTCCCCACAGCCTGAAACAGCGCAGCGGCTACCGCCGCCGCACCGTTTCAGGCCGTTGTCTCACCTACGCGCCAGCGAGATAGGCGGTTCCAAGGGGGCGTCCCCTTGGCGGGGGTCCAGGGGCGAGGAGTCCCTGGCGGGGGTCCGGGGGCAGCGCCCCCGGCGCCGAGTCAGCCACCCAGCCCACCGAATCCCTGAACCGCACCGCATCTCAGCGCCCCCGGTAACCCCGTCTCCCGTCACCTGATTCCCCGCCCATAGGCTCCAGAAAAAGGACGGACACAACAACAGGGGCCACACCTGTATCCCCCCAAGCGAGGAGCCTATGG
>DSLFC04102__coassemble_1207_pt1 | contig 16721 bp, 14 predicted proteins | sample DSLFC04102__metabat2_low_PE_004 | metagenome-assembled genome bin DSLFC04102
CCCGCCGCGCAAAGCGCGGCGGGCCCCGGCGGCTTTGGCTCTCCCCGGAATTCCCCCCTCGCCTCCCTCTGCCGGCAGACAAGATATCTTCTGATTCAAAGGTTAATTCATTGTGCAAATAGACTATTTTATTCCGGCAGTCTTGACAGGTTGATGGGAAATATGTATAATTGAGTTACCATATGAACTTAAGTTAGGTAATTTAACAACTAGAGGCCAGGCGGAAGCCCCAAACAAAGGAGAGTGTGCCGATGACGCCTGAAGCGAAGCGCGGCGATGTCCGCAAGATTCCCGTGGTCAAGAGGTTCTTCCTGCAATCCTACTCCAGCGCGGTGTGCGCCTGCATATTGCTGGTGGCGATCTTCTCGATCTTCACCGACTCCTTCCTCTCCTCCTTCAACCTGTTCAACCTATCCCGCACCATCGCCAGTTACGGCTTCATCGCTGCGGCCCAGCTGATGGTGGCAGTCATCGGCGGCATGAACCTGGCGGTAGGGGCGGTGGGCGGCCTCACTACGGTGGTAGTGGGCATTTTGATGCAGGACATGGGGGTGTCCTCAGGGCTGGCGGTAGCGGTAGCCTTGTGCGTAGGCATCCTGTGCGGGCTGCTCAACGGCTACCTGATCACCCGGCTGCGCCTGGCGCCCTTCGTGATCACCCTGGCCATGCAGTTCGTGTACGACGGGCTGGGGATGGGCATCTCCCACGGCTACTCCTACAAGGTAAACGAGGGGTTTGACAGCCTGGGCCGGGGCCGGGTGTTCACCGGCACGCCCTTTATGACCTCCCAGATGTTCATGTTGTTCCTGCTGCTGGTAGTGGTGCTCATCGTGCTGTTCCGCTACACCCGGTTTGGGCGCAACGTGCTGGCGGTGGGGGGCAACGAGAGCGCGGCGCGGCTGTCGGGCATCAACGCGGACAGCGTGATCATCCTGTGCAATGTGATTTCCTGTGCCCTGGCGGCGGTAGCGGCCATGCTGTGGACTTCCCGTACCGGGACCGCCTCCCCCACCACGGGGCAAGACTGGATGCTGTACTCCTTCGCGGTGGTGGCTATCGGCGGCATATCCCTGAACGGCGGCAGCTTTACCGCAGTGGGGTTCCTGTGCGGCGCCATGATTTTGACCATGGTGCGCAACGGGCTGACCATGATGAGCGTGGATATCTACTTCGAGAAGGCCTTTATCGGCGCGGTGATCCTGCTGGCGGTGTCGGTAGAGTCCCTGCGCAGCAAGGTGGCCCGGCGTATCGTCAACTGACCGGCAAAAAGCCGGTTTGGAAAAGCCACAATTTAAAGGAGGTACTGTCATGAAAAGAATCCTGTCTCTGGTCCTGGCGGCCATGATGCTGCTGGGCTGCTCCGCCGCCCTGGCCACCGAGGTGGAGGTGGACACCTCCGCCGCCCTGGCTAACCTGACGTGGGAATTTCAGCAGGATGAGTACAAGCTGTGCTGCTACTGGCCGGGACCCGACGTATTCTTCGACACCTATGTGCTCCAGGGCTTAAAGGCCTTTGAGGAGGAGTTCGGCCAGACGGTAGCCTATCGCGTGGGCACCGAGTGGACCCAGGACGTAGAAAACCAGAACGTGGAGGCCCTGGCAGCGCAGGGCTACGACCTGTTCTACATCTTCGGCGCGGATACGGCCGGCGCCAACGGCCTGTACAAAGAGTTGTACGACGCGGGGTGCGAAGTGCTGTCCTACGCCGGCCTGGTGGACGATCCCCAGGAGTCCGCGTTGACGCTGTGCTCCGACGTGTACGTGCAGGCCTATAACTCCACCAAAAAGCTGATCGAAGAGATGGGCGGCGAGGGCGCCATCATCAACGTGCTGGAGAACCTGGGCGACGTGAACACCCTGCTGCGCAAGCAGGGCGTGGAGGACGCGGTAGCCGAGTACGAGAACGTGTCCATCTGCCAGGAAGTGGGCGACATCGCGGTGGATTCCGAGGGGTATGAGAAGTGCTCCGACGCCCTGGCAGCCAACCCGGACGTGAAGGGCATCATCGCCACTGGCGGCACCGCCTCCCGGGGCCTGGTAATGGCCATGGAGGACTACTACGCCACCAATCCCAACGCCGGTCACATCGCCTGCGCCACCATGGACCAGTCCGATGAAGTGATGAACGGCATTGCCTCGGGCATCGTGGACCACACGGTATCCCAGAATGGCTGGGGCATGGGCTACATCTGCCCGCTGATTCTCATGTACCTGAAGGACGGCTGGGAGCCCATCAACTGGGGCGAGCACATCGACACCGGGTACGTGTTCATCACCAAGGACAATATGGACACCTGGCAGGCCGATATCGAGGCCCTGTCCCAGCAGATCCTGGGCACCATTGAAACCGAAATTCTGCAGCAACCCGCCTAAGGGTACTGTGCGCACCCCTGCTCCCGCAGGCGCGGCCTGCGCCCGCGGGAGCTTCCCCGACGACCATCGTATCGGAGGCCGAGTATGCTGGAGCTGAAAAACATCTACAAATCCTTCCAGGGCGTTAAGGCGCTCCAGGGCGTGTCCGTCACCTTCGGCGAAGGGGAGATTCACGCCATGCTGGGGGAAAACGGGGCGGGCAAATCCACGCTGATGAAGATCATCTGCGGCATTTACCAGGCCGACAGCGGTGACGTGATCCTGGACGGCCGCAAGCTCAAGCTGCGCGGCTACAGCGACGCGATCCACAACCACATCAGCATCGTGAACCAGGAGATCAACCTGATCCCCAACAGCAGCATCGCCGAGAATATCGTGCTGGACAAGATGGACCAGTTCACCCGCTGCGGCTTTGTGGACTGGAACGCGGTCAACCGGACCGCCCAAACCTATATGGAAATGGTGGGGCTCACCATGCCCCCAAAGACCAAGGTGGTGAATCTGTCGGCGGCCCACAAGCAGCTGATTCAGATTGCCAAGGCCCTTTCCGCCAACGCCAAGGTGCTCATGCTGGACGAGCCCACCTCCAGCCTCACCCAGTATGAGGCCAACATCCTCTTCGGCATTTTGCGGGGGCTGAAGGAAAAAGGCGTGATCATGATTTTCGTGTCCCATAAGCTGGAGGAGGTCATGGAAATCTGCGACAAGGTGACGGTCCTGCGTGACGGACACTATATCGGCACCGACCTGACGCAGAACCTGACCCGGCAGAAGATCATCCAGATGATGATCGGGCGCGAATCCAACATTGAATATCGGGGCCGCCTGGACGCTCAGGACAACCCTGTGGCGCTGGAGGCCAGACATATTTGTTCCAAGCAATACAACCTGCACGACCTGAGCTTTTCGGTGCGCCGGGGCGAGATATTGGGCTTTTACGGCCTGGTGGGTTCCGGCCGCAGCGAGCTGGCCCGCACGGTGCTGGGCATCGATCCCATGTCCTCGGGGGAGGTGCTGCTGAACGGCCAGCCCATTAAGACCCGCAATTTCGCCAGGAGCCTGCACCGCTACGGTCTGGGCTACATCACGGAAAACCGCAAGGAGGAAGGGCTGTTCCTGGACGATACCATCAAGATGAACGTAAACCTGAACACCCTGCGCAAGTTTTATGTGAACCGCCTGCTGCCCCTGATCAAGCCGGGACTGGAACGGGAAAACGCCCAGAATTTGGTGGACCGGCTGGATATCAAAACCCCTTCCCTGACCACCAAGGCATCCAGCCTTTCCGGCGGCAACCAGCAAAAGGTGAGCATATCCAAGTGGCTGTCGGTGGGGTGCGACGTGCTGATCATCGACGAACCCACCGTAGGCGTGGACGTGGGCGCCAAGGAATACATCCATCAGCTCATATGGGACCTGGCCAAGAAGGAGAACAAGGCCATCGTGCTGATCTCCTCAGACATGAACGAGATGATTTCCCTGGCCCGGCGCATCCTGGTATTCAAAGAGGGGCGCATCGTGGCGGAGCTGTCCGGCGAGGAAACCTTCGCCCGCAGCGGCAGCGAAATCAGCGCCGATATCGCCCAGGCATTTATTTGACGGGAGGAACGGGCTATGAATAAGGTAATGACCGGCTGCGTCATCGGAGTCAAACGGGAATTGTTTGAGCGCTATTGCCAGCTGCACGACCAGCAGCCCCAGGAAATCCGCGACCTGCTGAAACAGTATGGATTTACCAAGCTGTCCATCTTCGCCGGGGAAATGCCCGACGGCAACCTCTACCTGTTCCAGTACAACGAGGTAGAGGAAGGCGCAGATCAGAGCGGCTTGTACGCCGATCCCCGCTACCAGCAGTGGCTGAAGGACACGGGGCTGTGCCAAGCGCCGCTGCCGGGGGAAACCTTCTGGAAGAACATGGATCACGTATATGAGCTCTAGACGTTTGGTAAAAAATGTGCGATAATATCCGTATGCTGTAGATTCAGTGGAGGAGGAAAAGAATTATGAAGCGTTCTCAGGTCAATCAGGCGATCCGCTGGGCGGAGGAACTGCTGGCCCGCAACAACATCCATTTGCCCGATACCGCCGCCTATGCCCCGGAAAAATGGGCGCAGATCAAGGACCAGGCCCAGACCGTATTCAAGACCATGATGGGATGGGACATCACCGATTTCGGTTCGGGCAATTTTGATGAGATCGGCTGCGTGCTGTATACCGTGCGCAACGGCCTGATCACCGACGATAGCGTGGGCGTACCCTACTGCGAGAAGTACCTGCTGTTCAAGGAGGGCCAGCGGCTGCCCAAGCACTACCACCTGTACAAGAGCGAGGACATCATTAACCGGGCGGGCGGCGTACTGGAGGTCATGCTGTGGAACACCGACGAAGAGGGCAAGCAGCTGGAGACCGATGTAGAAATCTATATGGACGGCATCAAGCGCACCTTTAAGGCAGGGGAAAAGATCCACATTCTGCCGGGTAACAGCATTTCCCTCACGCCCCACATCGCCCACATTTTCGGGCCTAAGCCGGGCACCGGCGAGCTGGTTGCAGGGGAAGTATCCAAGGTAAACGATGACAATACGGACAACTACTTCATGGAGCCGGTGGGCCGTTTCCCCACGATTCAGGAGGACGAGCCGGCCTACCGCCTGCTGTGCAACGAATACCCCAAGGGATAAGGTCCCCCCATCGCCTTCCTTCCGGACGGGCTTCCCCGTGCGGCGTTTGAGAAAGAGCCCCGTTCCGGCCATAGACTGCCGGAACGGGGCTCTTTGTGGGCTGAAACGCCGCCGGTCCGTAGCCGGAAGTTGCCTCCCCATAGCGGGGCGGACAGCGCCGTCCTTTACAGCCCCAGGCGTCCGCCGGCGGGTTCCGCCAAGGGCATTCTGAGCAAGGCGAAGGATATCCCCCAGCGGAACCTTCCAGAAAGCATGGATCAATACGGTACCTGGACTAGCCCATTATTGTGGAGCTGACCGGCCAGTTCTTTATAGGTGCGGACAATGAACCATGCCGTCATAACGAAAGTGAGGGCGTCGGAAACGGGCATGGAAAGCAGCACGCCGTCCAGTCCCCAAAATAAGGGCAGCAAAAGGGCAAACCCCACGCCGAAAACCACCTCCCGCGCCACGGACAGGGCGGTGGAAGCTGCGGCCTTGCCCATGGCCTGGAGGAAAATGAAGCAGGCCTTGTTGACACAGGCGAGCACGACAAGGCACAGGTAGATTCGGAAGGCCCGCACAGCGAATTGGGTGTAGTAGATGCTTTCATTGGCCGCGCCGAATATGGCAATGAGCGGTTCTGGGCAAAACTCCGCCAGCAAAAAAGCCGCCGCGCCCACCGACGCCTCCAGCAACAGCAGCCGGGTAAGCAACGCCTTGACCCTGTCCGTCTTTCCCGCGCCCATGTTGAAGCCCACAATGGAAATGCAGCCGGCGGCCATGCCCACCACGATAGAAATTACGATCTGAAAGAATTTCATTAGCCTGGCCGAACATGTAAAACGGAAGGCCTAAGGTTATATAGAAGAAGTACTCCTGGGCGCAGTCAAAGGTCTGCTGGTTGACCGTGCCGCCGAACATGGCGATGATAGGCTGGAAAAAGACCAAATAGAGGGCCGCCAGCAAAAGACCGCTCACCAGGCTTAACACCACCGCATTGCCCACGCTGCGCTTGGCCCGCTCCCCTTGTCCCTGACCTAGGCTGATGCTCACATAGGCGCAGCAGCCGTCTCCCACCATCACAGCTACGGCCAGCGCCACCACGGTGAGGGGGAATACCACCGTGTTGGCCGCGTTGCCGTAGGAGCCCAGATAGCTGGCGTTGGCGATAAAAATTTGATCCACGATGTTGTACAGCGCGCCCACCAGCAGGGAAACGATACAGGGCAGGGCATAGCGGCGCATCAGGCTTCCCACGGGCTGTACGCCCAGGGCTTGACTGGCCTGAGGGAGCTGGGCAGGAGCGGAAACTACCTTGTCTTTTTTCATAAGATGTACCTACCTTCTTTCATAAAAAAAGCGCACGGCCTACGTCGCTGGATTTACGCCGTAGGCCACACGCTGTTGGGGGAATTATTTAATTTTCGGCCGCCGCTTCCGGCGTCCCGATAAAAGGACTCTGTCGCGGCTGCGGGATAGCCCAATCTTGGGCGACCGCACACCTTTCTATTATAGCCAACCGGAGCCCATTGTCAAAGGACATTTTTCACAAATTTTCTCGGTTTGCTCCTCAACTTCCCCCATTCCCACGGTACGCCGCCCCTGGGCAGCCGCCTCTGCGGCTGGGCGGTTCCGCCTAAATGGCGCTCTGTACGGCTGAGCGGAACTCAGCCAGAGCCGGCCCATGGGCGGTTAAGGCGCTATAAGCGTCTGAGGGACGTTTCAGTGGGAACGGAGCCGGTTGAGGGAGACGAAGGACGGGCGATGGGTCAGCCGGCGGCCAAAGCTTTGCGGATAGCGGCCTGGTGGAGAGCGCATACCACGTTGGTGCCGTGGGTGCGGCTGTTGGTGAAGTGAATGCAGTGGTGGCCGTCAAAGTCATTGTCTTTGATGGAATCGGAGCCGTGGGGCATACCGTTCATGGAGGCGGCGTACTTTTCACCCCCGATGGACACCCATATGGCCCGCCGGTTCCAGGACCAAGTCCCGCCGTATGCCTTCTTCATCAGGGCGGTATCCTGGGCGGTCTTGGGCTGCACGTCGGCGTGGTTGGTGCCGCCGGAGCGCACCACCTGCCAGCTTAGGCCGGTGACCACGTCGGTAACCGTGGCGGTCTTGCCCCGGGCGAAGATCTCCTGGATGCCGCTGGTCCACCAGTCCATCTCCTTGGACTTGCCCGGCGCCGTTTCGCCCCGGTTGTCCAGCTTATTGTCCGGCGCATTTTGGGCGTACAGCGCAGCTTGGGTGGCGCTGTCGGCGATGCCGGTCTGGGGCAGCCCTGCCGCCTTTTGAAAGTCCTTGACCGCCTGGGTGGTCAGCGTCTTATAGTTGCCCCCGATCTCCCCGGAAAACCATTCCAGGGCCTTGAGCCGGCGCTGCAGCTTCTTGACCGCTTCCCCGGTATCCCCCGGCTCAAGGGTGGCGTACTGTTCCTCCTGGGGCGCGTCCTCCTGGGGCGCGTCTTCCTGAGGGGCGTCCTCCTGAGGCGGCTGCTGGCCCAGCTTGGCCGCCAGCACGTAGCCGGTCTTGTTCCCGTACCGGACCTTGCCCCATTTGCTACCCTGCTCCAAGAGGAGCACCTGGGCGCCTTGGGGAATCTTCGCCATCACCTTGGCGCTGAGGCGCTTGGCCTTATACAGCTTGAGCTGGGCCTGGGCGTACAGCGTGGAGCCCTGGTCCTCGCCGGCCGGGTCCTGGTCCGCCGGGGCCTGGCTCTTCAGCAGCGCTTTCTTGACGAATCCGGTCTTGCCCTCGTATTTGACCTTGGCCCACTTCCCCTTGGCGGCTATAAGCCTTACCGCTTCCCCCGCCTCCAGGTCAGCCACTATTTTAGCCGTCACGCTGTTCTTTTTGTAGAGCTTGGCCGCCTGAACGGTATACAGGGTTTGGGCTTGGGCCGCCCCCAACAGCATCAGCATCGCCAGCGCCAAGCCCATGGCCCGGCGAATCAACCCGTGCATTGCGTTCCCCTCCCGCGAATCCAGATTCCATTTCGGGGACTATTATATTACAAAATTATACCAAAATCAAGTATAGCTGAAACAATTCCGCCATTTTTCCAGGAATATCCAGAAAAATCCCCCTGGCCGCGGCGGACGGCAGGGGGGGACAGCGGCCCCGGCGGCGCCGTCTGGCCGCGTCCAGCGGGGCGCGATTGGGGAGTCGGGGCCTTATGATGGGGGCGCAAAAACGAGCCCCTGGGATGGGGGCTCGGCAGCGAGGTCTTGATGGGGGGCTAAGGGGCGGCGGCGGGCATGGGGGATTCCCGTTTCAGCAATTTTTTATACACCAGGAAGAAGCAGAGGATGTGCACCGAGGTGGTGACGGTCCAGCTCACGGGATAGGAGAGGTACAACTCCACCAAAGTATGGTTGGCGGCGAACACGGTATACAGCCAGGTGATGCGGATGCCCACCACGCCCAGCACGGTAACCAGCATGGGGGTGAGGGAATGGCCCATGCCGCGCAGGGTATAGGCAAAGCAATCCATCAGGCCGCAGGTAAAGTAGGTGGAGCACATGATGCGCAGGCGCACCATACCCTGGTCAATGACCGATTGGTCCAGGGTATAGATGCCCAACAATTGCCGGCCCAACAGGATGATGGTAAAGCCCATGCCCAAGCCGATGGCCAGGATGAGCAGGGAGCACTCCATGGCCACCTTGCCGATGCGCCGGTACTGGCCCGCGCCCATATTCTGGCTGGTAAAGGAGAGGGCGGCCTGGCCCACAGCGTTCATGGTGATGTTCACAAAGCTGTCCAGGTTGCTGGCGGTGCCGTTGCCGGCCATGGTGGCCGAGCCGAAGGAGTTGATGGAGGACTGAATCATCACGTTGGAAATGGAGAAGATGGTGCTCTGCAGCCCCGCGGGAATGCCCACCTTGGCGATCTCAGCCAGCTTATCCTTATGCAGGCGCACGTCCTTAAAGCGCAGGTGGATGGGCCCATGGGAACGGCACAAACACAGCGTGACGAGGACGGCTGAAACCACCTGGGAAACCACGGTGGCCAAGCTCACGCCGGCGGCGCCCATGCCGAAGGCGATCACCGCGATCAGGTTGAGCACCACGTTCACCATGCCGGAGATGGCCAAATAATACAGGGGGCGGCGGGTATCGCCCACGGCCCGCAAAATGGCTGCGCCGAAATTGTACAGCATGGAAGCGGGCATACCGCTAAAATAGATGGTCAGGTAGATGACCGCCTGGTCCATGACATCATCGGGGGTACCGGTGAGTTCCAGCAGGTTGCGAGCCATACAGATGCCGAAGATGCCCACCGCCACTCCCGCCACCAGGCTGATACCGATGGCCGTATGCACGGCCTGGCTCACGTCCTTGTGCCGGCCCGCGCCGTAATGGCTGGCCACCGACACGCTGGCGCCTACCGACAGGCCGATGAACAGGTTAACCGTCAGGTTGATTAGCGCCGAGGTGGAGCTAACCGCCGCCTGGGCGGTGGTTCCGGTAAAGCGGCCCACCACCACGATATCCGCCGCGTTGTACAAAAGCTGCAGAATGCCCGTGAGCATCAACGGCACCGAGAACAACAGCAGCTTTTTAAACAGCGGCCCATGGGTCATGTCGATTTCGTAATGCCGCAGCCTGTACCTCATGGTATCCCCTTCGCACTATCGCATATTTTTGATGTCTGTCGGGATATTGCCCCCCAATCGGGCAGGTCGCCAAAAACATTATACCAGAAGCATCCTGAAATGTACAGTACCAAATCCTCCCCAGGCTCTTGGGCGGCCAAATTCGGGCCCGGCGGCTCTGGGGGAGGCGGCGGGCGGGCTGCTCTGTTCCCGCCGCTCCGGGCGGGAGACCTGGGCCCGGCTGTCCTGAACTGGCCGCTCTATCCCGGCGGCTTCAGGGGCGGGCTCAGTGGGAGGAATTTTCGTCGGGCTGAAAGGTGAGTTCAAACACCGCGCCCTGTTCGCCCTCCGCCACCCGGATGCCGCCGCCCATGTATTCCATGGAGGAGCGGGCCACCGACAGGCCGATACCGCACTGGCCCCGGGCCCCGGTGAAGAAGCGGTCGAATACCCGCTCTACGTCCTGGGGCGGGATGCCGGGGCCGTCGTCGGCAATATACAGGCGCACCGCCCCCGGCTCCTGGCGGATGCGGGCAGTCACCCGGCTAGCGGCGTAGCGGATGGCATTGGACAACACGTTTTGCACCGATTTGGTGAGCAACTGCTCGTCGGCGGCGATGTGGCACACCTGGGGGCCGGGGAGCACCTCCAGCTGGATGCGCTCCTTAATGGCCATGCCCTTGAGTCGCTCCATGGTGTTGTGGAGGAAGGCGGCCAGATCAATGCGCTCAATATCCATGCTCTGCTGGTCGTTGTCCAGCCGGGACAGGGTTAGCAGCCCGTCCACCAGTCCGGTAAGGCGGCGGCTTTCTGCGGCGATGATGTCCGCCGCCTCGTTGGGGTCGGAAAACACCCCGTAGCGGATACCCTCGGCATAGCCCTGGATGGACATGAGAGGTGTGCGCAGCTCATGGGAGGCATTCTGGAAGAAGGTCTTTTGGGCCTTGTCGTAGCGGGCCAGGCGGCTGGTCATGCGGTCGGTGGCCTGGATGAGGGAGCGCACCTCCTTTACCCGACTGCTTTGGCAGGCGGAGGCAAACCGCCCCTCTCCGATGCTGGCCAGATGCCCACACAGCCGCCGGATGGGCGCGGCGATGCTGGTGGCGGCTAGCCAGGCCACCACCAGGGCGGCCAGGGACAATAGAGCGGTGATGCCCAGGGTGAATTGGGCCGCCAGGGACAGCAAGCTATCCGCGCTGTCGATGGAGCTGTACACGATGAGATAGTTGGACAGCACCTTATCCGGGTCGGTGATGCGCAGCAGGCAGGCGATGTAATTCTTGCCCTGGGTGTGAATCTCCTCAAAGACTGGCGGGTCCTCGTCCAAGCGCTGGACGTCCTTCCTGTCGTTAAAGTAGGCCGCTATGGCGGCGGCCTCCTGGTCCGGCTCGCTGGGAAAGAGCATGTTGTAGCCCCGGTTCAGCACGATGATCGAAGCGGCTACCTGGTTCTGCCCCTGGCGCAGCGCCTGGCGGGTACGCAGCAGGATTTCCTTGGCCCGCTCCCGCTTTTGATCCTCAGTCAAATCCACCCCGCTGTCCCCGTATTCCCCGTATACGTTCTCCACGATGACCCGGGTGGCGCTTAAACTGCTGGTCAGATCCTCGTAGGCCATCTCCCGCATGTAGCGCCGGGTCACCACCCCGAAGGACACGTAGGTGCATACCGGCAATACCACCATAAAGATGGCCAGCGGCAGCAATATACGCCCGCGAATACTGTTCATGCCTTTTCTTCCTGACTGAGCCGGAAGCCGAACCCCCACACCGTCTCGATGCGCACCATGCTGCCCTGGGTGACCAGCTTGCGCCGCAGCCGCTTGACCAGGTCGTCGGTGGCCCGGGTATCCGCCTCGTAATCAAAGTGCCACAGTTCTTTGAGCAGCTCCCCCTTGCTGATGGCCCGGTCCTGATTGGCAAACAGGTAGGCCAAAAAGTCGAACTCGGTAGGCGTCACGGGAAACAGTTGGCCACCCATGGACACCTCCCGCCTGCGCTGGTCGATGACCAGGTCCCCGTACGTCAGTGCCGGCGGATCGGCTCCCTCTCCCCGCTGGTTCATGTCTACCCGCCTAAGCAGCGCCTTGATCCGCACCACCAGCTCAATGGGAGAAAAGGGCTTCACCACGTAATCGTCCGCCCCTAGGGTTATACCCGTAATCCGGTCCAGCTCCGAATCCTTGGCCGACACCAGCATGATGGGGATGTTGGATTTTTGCCGGATGGTGGTGCACACTTGCAGCCCATCCATGCCCGGCAGCATAATATCCAGCACAACCAGGTCGGGCTGGCGCACCTCTACCGCCGCCAGCAGCGCCTCCCCGCTGGAAAAGCCCGCAGCCTCCATGCCGTCCTTTTGCAAAAAGGAAAGGATGAGCTGACGAATGTGCAAATCGTCGTCCACCACGTATATCAGCTTGCTCAAAGTCAACACCTCAGCATAATTATATATTTATGCAACAACATTGTAAAGGAATGCCACGATATTTCCACATTTTCCAGCGATTGCCGCTGTGGCTTCCAGTTCCTCCGCCGCGTCCGAAACGCTCTCCCCCATTGCTTCTGGCCCCTTCAGCCCGGGCCGGAGCATGGAAGCTATGGGGTCAATTCCAACCCCGCGATAGCCCGCAGCACCGCACCGGCCATGACCAGGCCCGCTGCGGCGGGCACAAAGGAGCAAGAGCCCAATTCCCGGCTCCCGCCTAACGGCGGCCGGGGCGCCTCAGTGGAATATACCGCTTTTACCGTCAGTCCCCGGGCCTTCAGCTCCCGGCGCATGATCCGGGCCAAGGGACACACGCTGGTCTGCTCGATATCCGCCACCCGAAAGGCGGTGGGGTCCAGCTTGTTGCCTGCCCCCATGCAGCTGATGACCGGCGCGCCGCAGGCTCGGGCCCGGGCGATGATGGCGATCTTTCCGGACACCGAATCGATGGCGTCGCACACGTAATCATAGCCGGTGAACTCCAGCTGGCTGGCGTTGGCCTCCGTGACGAACAGCCGCAGCGCTTCCACCCGGCAGGCCGGGTTCACCGCCTGGGCCCGGGCTCGGGCAGCCTCCACCTTGGGCTTGCCCAGCTGGTCCCAGGTAGCCAGCAACTGCCGGTTCAGGTTGCTCTGCTCCACCACGTCCCCGTCCACCGCCAGGATGCGGCCCACTCCAGCCCGGCACAGGGCCTCAAACAGGTGGCCGCCTACGCCGCCCAGGCCGAACACCGCCACGCGCGCCGCTTCGATCCGGCGCTGGGCCTCTTCGCCCCACAGGCGGATATTGCGAGAAAATTGCTCCATGGGTTCAAACCTCCCTTTATTTATTATACCACAGGTGGTTGAAAAGCGGGTTTCAATCGGGTATAATATTTTTACCAAAACATTGTGCGGGAGGGATTGTTTCAATGGCGTCAATGGAAGATCGGGTTTTGCTGGGCCTCAATTATGCGCGGGAACTCTATGCCGAAAAGGGCGTGGACGTGGACCAGGCCATGGAGCGCTGCGGCCAAGTGGCGATATCCATGCACTGCTGGCAGGGCGACGACATCATGGGCTGCGAGGCGGTGGGCGCCGGCGCCTCCGGCGGCATCCAGACCACCGGCAATTATCCCGGCCGCGCCCGGGGCGGCGACGAGCTGCGGGCCGACCTGGACCTAGCCCTGTCCTTGATTCCCGGCCGCAAAAAGCTGAACCTCCACGGCAATTACGCCGAGCTGAAGGGCCGCAAGGCCGACCGGGACGCCTACCGTCCCGAGGACTTCGCCGGATGGATTCACTGGGCCAAGGCGGCAGGCGTAGGCCTGGACATGAACCCCACCTACTTCTCCCATCCCAAGGTCAAGGACGGCTTCACCTTGGCCAGCCCGGACAAGGGCATACGGGATTTCTGGATCGAGCACGGCAAGCGCTGCCGGGAGATCGGCCAGGCCTTCGCCAAGGCCCTAGGCCAGCCCGCGGTGCTCAACTTCTGGATGCCAGACGGCTATAAGGATACCCCCGCCGACAGCACCGCGCCCCGCCGCCGCATGGTAGAGTCCCTGGACGCCATCTTCGCCGACAAGTCCATCGATACCCAGCTGGTGCTGGATTCGGTGGAGTCCAAGCTGTTCGGCATCGGCGTAGAGCGCTATACCGTGGGCAGTCATGAGCTGATGCTGTCCTATGCCCTCACCCGGGGCATCATGTATACCCTGGACTCGGGCCACTTCCACCCCACCGAGCAGATCGCCGACAAGCTGTCCGCCCTGCTGCTGTACCTGCCCAAGCTGCACCTGCACGTCACCCGGGGCATCCGCTGGGACAGCGACCACGTGGTGGCCTTCAACGACGATTTGCAGTACATCATGGACGAGATCGTGCTGGGGAATTACCTGGATCGGGTGCTCATCGGCCTGGACTACTTTGACGCCTCCATCAACCGCCTGGCCGCCTGGGTCATCGGCATGCGCAATACCCAGAAGGCGCTGCTGCGCAGCATGCTCACCCCCCACAAGGCCATCCTGGCCGCCGAGGAGGCCGGGGATTGGACCAGCCGCTTTGCCCTGCAGGAGGAAGCCAAGACCCTGCCCTTCACCGCCGTGTGGGACGCCTACTGCCTGAAGCAGGGCGTGCCAGTGGGCGACAGCTGGCTTAACCAGGTCAAGCAGTACGAAAAGGACGTTATGTTCAAGCGAGGATGACATGATCGACGCGCTGATCTACGACATGGGCAACGTGCTGGTCCGTTGGGACCCCCACGCCCTGGCGCTGGCCGGGTCTGAGGACCCGGCCGACGCTTCTGTATTGGAAAAGGCCCTCTTCGCCTCCCCCGATTGGATCAAGGGCGACCTGGGCCTATTCGGCCCGGAGGAGATGTTCGCCGCCGCCCGCCTTCGGGTGCCCGCCCGGCTGGAACCGGCCCTCAGGGCGCTGTGCTTTCAGTGGCCCGATTGGCTGGAGCCCCTGCCCGGCGCGGCGGATTTCGTGGCTCGGGCCAACAAGCGGGGGCTGAAGGGATACCTGCTTTCCAACGCCTCCCGCCGCTTTCCCCAGGCATTGGCCCGGTGCTTCCCCGCCTTTTCCCTGCTGGACGGCTGGGTGGTCTCCGCCCATGAGGGGGTAGTCAAGCCCGATATCCGCATTTACCGGCGGCTGCTGGAGCGCTACGATCTGGACCCCAGGCGTTGCTTCTTCATCGACGATGTGCCCGCCAACCTGGAGGGCGCCCGCCGGGCCGGTATGGACGGCTGGCTGTTTGACGGGGATTTTTCCGCCCTGGAGCGGGCGCTCTTGGACCGGGGCGTGTCTCTCGAGGTGAACTAGCCATGGACGATTTGCTTTCCTGGGCCGCTCAGGCTTTTCAGGGCGGGGCCGGAGCACCCCTTCCGCCGGAGGACGGCGCTACCCCCGGCCAGACCCGCCAGCCCATGGCGCCCCTGGCCGACCGGATGCGGCCCCGCAATCTGGAGGAATTCCTGGGCCAGCGGCACCTGGTGGGCCAGGGGACCCTGCTGCGCCGGGCCATATTGGCCGACCGCATGGCCAGCTCCATCTTCTGGGGCCCGCCGGGCACTGGCAAGACCACCCTGGCCGCCATTGTGGCGGGAAGTACCCGAGCCGCCTTCGTCAAGCTCAACGCGGTGACCACCGGCGTGGCCCAGGTGCGGGAGGTCATCGACCAGGCCCAGCGCCGCCGCCAGATGGAGGGGCGGAGCACCTACCTGCTACTGGACGAGTGCCACCGCTGGAACAAGGCCCAGTCCGACTCCATTCTGCCCGCCATTGAGGCGGGAATCATCCGCTTTATCGGCTCCACCACCGAGAATCCCATGGTGTCCATGACCCCCGCCATCGTCAGCCGCTGCCGCCTGTTCCACTTTGAAAAATTGTCCCAGCAGGACGTAATCGCCGCCATGCAACGCGCCCTGACCGACCGGGAGCGGGGCCTGGGCAAGATGATGGCCACCGCCGGCCCGGAGGCCCTAGAGCACATCGCCCGGGTGGCCAACGGCGATATCCGCGCTGCCTTGGGCGCGTTGGAATTGGCTGCCACCTCTACCCCCATGGCGGCGGATGGCACGATCCACATCACCCTGGCGGTGGCGGAACAGTCCATTCAGCAGCCCGCCCTGCAAATGGACCAGTCTACCTTTTACGACATGCTCTCCGCCTTCTGCAAGAGCCTGCGGGGCTCCGATACCGACGCCGCCCTGGCCTGGTTCGCCCGCATGGATTTGGCGGGGGTGGACCCCCGCATCCCGGTGCGCCGCCTCATCGTCCACGCCAGCGAGGACGTGGGCCTGGCCAATCCCATGGCCCTTGCCCAGGCCACCGCAGCGGCCCAGGCCCTGGAATTCGTGGGCATGCCCGAGGCCCGGCTGCCCATCTGCCAGGCCATCGCCGCCGTGTGCGAAAGCCCCAAGTCCAACGCCGTCGCCCTGGCGGTGGAGCGGGCCTGGGCCGACGCCAAGAGGGGCGGATACCAGCCGGTCCCGCCCCACCTGCGGGACACCCACTACGCCGGCGCCCAGCGCACCGGCTCCGGAACCGGCTACCTATACCCCCACGACTTCCCCAACCACTACGTCCCCCAGCGCTACGCGCCCCTGGATGCACAAGGCACGCCCTATTACCAACCCACCCAAGAGGGCTATGAGGCACAGGTCCGCCAATTCCGCCGCCACAAGGGAATCGACGCGCCGGACCCTCCCCCCTACCGCCCTCCTGAGCCCCCTCTCCGCCCCGGCGGTTGACCCTGTTCCATCGCCCAGGGGGAACCCCACATCGGGAAAACGCCTCGAAACCAGCCGTGATCTTTCCGTAGTACAATAAGATGCGGTCCCGGTCCCCGGCGGCCGATTCTGTTCCATCGCCCAGGGGGAACCCCACATCGGGAAAACGCCTTGAAACCAACGGTGATTTCCTTGTACCCTTTAGGCTAACCAAGCGAATCCCGGTCATTTGTAGGCGCACAAGCCCCCTGCCCTGGCGGGCCCCAGCGTTCTTTCCATCCTTGGACAACACTTGCGCCCAGCCGCTTCCGCGGCCGGGCGCCTCCCGCCGGGGGGAGCTCCGCTCCCCCCGGTCCCCCCTCCGCCGAGGCCGGGCTTCCGCCCGGCCTCG
>DSLFC04102__coassemble_1214_pt1 | contig 16555 bp, 15 predicted proteins | sample DSLFC04102__metabat2_low_PE_004 | metagenome-assembled genome bin DSLFC04102
GCCCGCCGCGCCCGCAGCCCAAGATTTAACCAAAGGCGGCTTGTATTTTTATACAAGCCATCGTATAATCATGCCATCAACAATGCGGAGGGAACAAGACCATGGCAAAGGAAAAAATCGTACTGGCCTATTCGGGCGGTTTGGATACTACCGTCATTATCCCCTGGCTGAAGGAGAACTACGACTGCGAAGTGATCGCGGTGGCGGTGGACGTGGGCCAGGGCGAGGAACTGGAGCCCCTTCACGAGAAAGCGTTGAAATCCGGCGCCAGCAAGCTGTACATTGAGGACGTGCGGCTGCCCTTCGTCACCGATTACATTTGGCCCACCCTGCAGATGGGCGCGGTATACGAGCAGAAGTACCTGCTGGGCACCAGCTTTGCCCGGCCCATCATCGCCGAGAAATTGGTGGAGATCGCCCTGAAGGAGGGCGCTACCGCCATCTGCCACGGCGCCACGGGCAAGGGCAACGACCAGGTGCGCTTTGAGCTGACCATCAAATCCCGGGCCCCCCACATGAAGATCATCGCCCCCTGGCGCACCTGGGACATCAAGACCCGGGAGCAGGAGATCGAATACGCCCAGCAGCGTGGGCTGGACGTGCCGGTGAAGAAGGACCGGCCCTACTCCATGGACCGCAACCTGTGGCACCTGAGCCACGAGGGCTGCGAGCTGGAGAGCCCGGCCAACGAGCCGCCCAAGGACCTGCTGATGATCTGCAAAAACCTGGAGGACGCGCCGGACGAGCCGGAATACGTGACGGTGGACTACGAAAAGGGCGTTCCGGTGAAGGTGAACGGCCAGGCGCTGGGCCCGGTGGAGCTCATCGAGAAGCTGAACGAGATCGGCGCCAAGCACGGCGTAGGCGTGGCCGACCTGGTAGAGAACCGGCTGGTGGGCATGAAGAGCCGGGGCGTATACGAGAATCCCGCAGGCAAGATCCTGTTCGATACCCATCAGATTCTGGAGAGCATTACCTTGGACCGGGCCACCGCCCACTACAAGGACATGATGGCCATCCGCTTCGCCGAGCTGGTGTACGACGGGCAGTGGAACACCCCCCTGCGCCAGGCCATGAGCGCCTTCGCCACCTCCACCCAGGAGACGGTGACCGGCACCGTGCGGGTGAAGCTGTACAAGGGCAACGTGGTGCCGGCGGGGGTCACCTCTCCCTACAGCCTGTACATGGAGCAGATCGCCACCTTTGGCGATAGCAAGGAGCTGTATAACCACGCCGATTCCGCCGGGTTCATCAACCTGTTCGGGCTGCCCATGAAGGTGCAGGCCATGATGAAGGAGCGCCAGGGCCTGCAATAAACCCAGCGCTGCCCTTAAGCGCCTAGCCCCAGCCCCCCCCCCGCGTCCAGGCGGCCTGGATCGAGGCGGAAGGGCGGCTGACCATGAAAACGCCCGGCCCAGGGGGCAGTCCCCCTGGGCCCTTTTTACACAGAAAGGAGCGATGCCCCATGAAACTGTGGGCGGGCCGCTTTGAAAAGGCCACCGACCATATGGTGGACGATTTCCATTCCTCCATTCCCTTCGACCGCCGCCTGTACCCCTACGACATCCGGGGCTCCATCGCCCACGCCACCATGTTGGGTGAGCAGGGCATTATCCCCCAACAGGACGCGGAGCAGATCGTAGCCGGGCTCAAGTCCATCCTGGCGGACCTGGACAGCGGGGCGCTGGCCTTCGACCCGGAGGCCGAGGACATTCACATGTTCGTGGAGCAGGAGCTCACCGCCCGCATCGGCCCCGCCGGTGGGCGGCTGCATACCGGCCGCAGCCGCAACGACCAGGTGGCGCTAGACGTACATATGTTCGTGATAGCGGCCTGCGACCAGACCCAGGGGCTGCTCAAGGACCTGATCCTGTCCATTTTGGCCACCGCCCGGAAGCACCTGCACACCGTGATGCCGGGCTATACCCATTTGCAAAAGGCCCAGCCCATCACCCTGGCCCACCACCTGACGGCCTGGGCGCAGATGTTTTTGCGGGACCACATGCGCCTGTCCGATTGCCGCCGCCGGGCCGACGTGATGCCCCTGGGCTCCGGCGCCCTGGCGGGCACCACCTATCCGTTGAACCGGGAGCGGGTGGCCCAGCTACTGGGCTTTAGCCGCATATCGGCCAACAGCCTGGACGGGGTGGCGGACCGGGATTTCGTGCTGGAGTATTTGAGCGCCGCCTCCATCTCCATGATGCACCTGTCCCGGTGCTGCGAGGAGCTGATCCTGTGGTCCACCGACGAGTTCCGCTTCGTGAAGATGGACGACAGCTTTTCCACCGGTTCCTCCATCATGCCCCAGAAGAAGAACCCGGACGTGGCCGAGCTGATCCGGGGCAAGACCGGCCGGGTGTACGGCGACCTCACCGCCCTGCTCACCGCCATGAAGGGACTGCCCCTGGCCTATAACAAGGATATGCAGGAGGACAAAGAGGCCCTGTTCGACGCCCACGACACCTGGACCAAGTGCCTGGTGGTATTCGAGGGCATGTTCAACACCCTCGCATTCGACCCGGCGGTGATGGAGCGGGGCGCCGCCGGCGGCTTCACCAACGCCACCGATGCCGCCGATTATCTGGTGAAAAAGGGGATGCCCTTCCGCCAAGCCCACGAAACCACCGGGCGCATGGTGCTGGATTGCCTGAAGCAAAACCGGGCGCTGCTGGACCTGTCCCTGGAAGAAATGCGGGCCTATTCCCCCCTGTTCGACCAGGACGTGTACGAAGCCCTGTCCATCCTCACCTGCGTGGAGCAGCGCCGGGTGCCCGGCGGCCCCGCCCCTCAGGCGGTGGAGGACGCCATCCGCCAGACGGAAGACTATTTCAAATAATCCCCCGTTCCGGAAGCGAAAATCCACTGCGACCGCAGGTGCGCCTCAGGCTGATATGGATTTTCCGCTCCGCCGCAGAGCCCGATCTTTCCGAAAAAGAGCGCATTTTCAGGCAAACCATCTGCGCCGCCCCTGTCTCCCCTACCGGCAGAATGCCGGCAGGGGGCCAGGGGCGGCGGCGTATTATCCGGGGGCGGGCAAAGCCCGCCCCCGGATAATACGCTATAAGCCCTCGGCCAGGCTTTCAGAGCATCTCTCCATGAATCCCTTGGAGGGTGAGCGGATATGGAAAATACACGAATGATTTGCGCATTATTATCAATAATTTACTAATGTTACGGATATATATGGACAATAAATGTAATATATGCTATGCTGGAATTGCCTGGAGAGGAAAGCGCGTGGGCCGGGGGCGGCGGCCTTTAGGCTGGATCGAACGGTGCCTGGGAGTGCCGTTTCTGGAAGCATACGAGGAATGGAGGCGGTTATTCGTGGGGTGGAAACATTTTGTTGCGGTTCTGTTGGCTACGGTGCTGGCGGCGGTTCCCGCCCTGGGGGAACCGGTGCGGATGGAGCGGGAAATCGACGCGGACGGCAGTTCCATCGTCATCGACGCTTCCGTATGGGCCCCGGAATCCCTGGAAGCGCCGGTGCTCCAGGCGCGGATTATGGAGTGGAGCGAGGAAGAATTGCGCCGGGTATTCTTCGCCGGGCAGGATGTTTCTTTTACCCATATGGAATACGGGGACGGACAACTGGTAGACGGCGTATTCGCAAACCGGACCACCCAATACGATACAGAGGACAGGGAGTCTTTATACGTCTATATGGGCACGCTGGAGTTTGCCGGCGCCGCCTTTGACTATCATGACGCGGGAAGGCTGGACACCCTGTATCTGGAGATGCCCCAGGGGCAGGCGCTAAGCGGCGCGGCCTACCAACAGGCGATAGAAGCCGCCCGGGACAAGCTGGCCCAACTGGGGCTGGAAGCGGGGGAGGTTATTCGGGGTTACCGGTGCGACGCCGCCCTGCGGGCGCAATGGAACATCCAAAGCCAGGACGGCTACTGGATGCAGCTGGAGCTGTGCCTGGAGGGGCTGCCCTGCTATCCCCGGGGATTCTACCTGGAACGGCGGGACGAACCGGTGATGGGCAGCAGCGCCTGGGCTTACGTGGCGGAGGGGCAGGTGCTTTACCTGAGTCTGTTGGGGGGCGTCGGCTACGAAGTCATTGGGCGGGAGGAGGCGGAAGGCGGGCCCATGGACCTGGAAGGGGCCATTGAGCGGCTTACCGATAAGTATTCCGGCCTGATTCTGGACGGCCCGGCGGTGTTCGACGAGATACGCTACGTCTACATGCCCGTCCCCCAACCCAACATGCTCTATCACGTTGACATGCGCCCTGCCTGGTGCTTTATGTCGGACAGCGGCGAGGTCATATTCGACGCCCTGACGGGGGAGGAGATTTCCTGAGGGGAAAGGAGGCGGCCTGCTTTGACCCCCATGGACCGGTCCCGCGCCTTTGGCCCCGCGCTGTGGGGCGCGACCCTGGCGTACTGCTTCCAAAATATATTGGGCCTGACCGACTGGTTTGGCGAACCCAACCTGGGAAAGCTATGGGAGGCCATGTCGGTTCCCTACGACACCATCGAAGTTTTTTATTTCAGTTGGCTTTTCAACTACATGGGGTGGCTGCTGCCCGTGCTGGCGGCGGCGCCCTTTGCCGCCAGCTTTTGCCAGGATTGGCGCAAGCGCTCCGCCCAACTGCAAGCGCTGCGCTGCGGGCAGCGGCGGTACATCTGTTCCAAGGGCCTGGCCGTCTGGATTAGCGGGGGCATCGTATCCGCCGGAGGCACCCTCCTCTTTTTCGGCCTGCTGGCCCTCAAGGGGAACACGCCCCTGGTTTTCACCCCCCTGTTGGACCCGGACGGCATGTCCAGCCAGATACTCAAGCAGTGCGGCAACCTGTGGGTCTTTCTGGGGGAGACGGGACTGCTATGCTTTCTCTCCGGAGGGTTCTGGGCCCTGACCGGGCTGGCCTTTTCCGCCTATTGGACCAGCGCCCCCATGGCGCTGTGCTTCCCTTTGCTGGTATTTTGGGCCCATATCCAGGTGGTGGGCAAAAGCGGCCTGCCGGATTGGATGAACCTGGCCTTTGTGGGCGACGGCGGGTTCCTCTTTGTCTATTCTCCCCTAACCTACTGCGCGATGGCTACCGGGCTATTCCTGGCGGCCTCCCTGGTATGGGCGGGGCTGTTCTATGTTGGGGTAAGGAGGCGGTTTGAACATGGTTAGCCCCCGGACCGCCTGGCAATGCTGCCTGTACAGCCTATCCAAGCGCAAATCCAACCCCATGCTGCTGGCGATGCTGATTGTGCTGCTGGTATACCTGGACTCTATCCTGAGTCCCATCCGCGCCTTTCTGTCCGCCTATCAGGTGCCCATCAACGGGGTGGGGCTGTACCCGTACCTGTTGGCGGATAGGGAATTTGTGATGTTCTGCGGCATCGCCCTGCTGATGCTGTTCAGCGATTGCCCCTTTATGGACGAGGCCCAGCAGAGCGTGATATTGCGCAGCGGGCAGCTAAACTGGATCTGGGGGCAGATCGGCTACATCCTGCTGGGCTGCCTGCTGCTGCTGGCGGGGATATTCCTGCTGGTATGCGCCTTCCTGCTGCCCTATGTGGAACTGTCCGCCCAGTGGGGCAAGGCCATGAACACCCTGATTCAGACCAATACCGCCAGCAGGTTTTACCTGATGACCGAATTCTTTTCGCCCATTCAACAGGCATTTCAACCCCTGCCCGCCCTCTTCGCGGGGCTGGCCCTGCGCTGGGCCTGCTTCAGCGCCTGCGTCCTGCTCATGTTCTTCGTGAACCTGATCACCCGGAGCAAGGCGGGGGCGTTGGCCGCTTTGACCATCCTGATCATGGATTATGTGGTGGAGGTGACGATGCCCAAACGCTACAGCATCCTATCCCCCTCCACCCTGGCACGGCTGGATATCCTGGCCATGGGCGAAAGCGCCTATTACCCGGATGCGCTGGCGGGCGTGGCCGTGGTGGCGATGTTTTTTCTGCTGAGCCTGTGCCTGGTGCTGCTGGCCCACAAGCGGCGGGACATGACCGATATGATGATCCGGGACTAAAAGGAGGGAGGCGGGCATGATTCTCTGCGAGAACCTGGTCAAGCGATACAAGGACATCACCGTGCTTCAGGAGGTGAGCGTAGCCTTTGAGGCCAACCGCATCCACGGGCTCATCGGGCGCAACGGCAGCGGCAAGTCCGTGCTGCTCAAGTGCATCTGCGGCCTGATCTCCCCCACGTCGGGACGGGTCAGCGTGAACGGAAAGCCGGTGCGCAAGGACGGCAGGTATCCGGTGAACCTGGGGGCGATCATCGAGAGCCCCGGCTTTCTGCCCTATTATTCCGGGTACGGCAATTTAAAAAAGCTGGCCAGCATCCGGGGCAGGGCCACCCCCCAGCACATCCGCCAGGCCATGGCGCAAGTGGGCCTGGACCCGGACAACCGCAAGTGGGTATCCAAGTATTCCTCCGGCATGAAGCAGCGCCTGGGCATTGCCCAGGCCATCATGGAGGACCCCCAGCTGATCATTCTGGACGAGCCCATGAACAACCTGGACTTGGACGGGGTAGAGGAAATGCGGGCCCTGTTTAAAACCCTGCGGGACAAGGGCAAGACCATCCTGCTCACCAGCCACAACATGCAGGACATCGATGCGCTGTGCGACACGGTGCACGAAATGCGCTCCGGCATCCTTTCCCCCGTGGACTGAGCCCGGCGGCAATCTGATGCCAGAAGCCACAGTGCCGCGCTGCACTGTGGCTTCTGGGACGTCTGCAACGACCCCCTGAACCTAGGTCCAGGGGGCCGTTGCAAAATGGATCAGTTGGCGTGGACGTGGGCGCGGGCTTCTTCAGACAGGCCCATATCCCACAGCATGGAGCAGGACAGATACTTGTCCCGGATTTCCCGGGAGCCGGTGTAGGCGTCCTTGGCGTCCTGGTCGCTGACGCCCAGGTCCGCCGGGGTCATGGGCATGCCCAGCTTCTCCATGAGCTGGCTCATCTGCTGGGTCTGGGGCAGCTCGTCCCGGATAAAGCCCAGGATTTCATCCCAGTGCTCCACGATCCGGTCCAGGCGCTGGCGGTGCTTGGCCGGGTCGTTCTTGCGGACCTTTTCCTCAATGGCCAGAATCTGGGGCGCGGTGGAGCCGAAAATGCGCTTGACCATCTGGGCCCACTTTTCCGGGTCGAAGGCCTCCATGGCGGCCATGGCCTTGTCCCGGTCGGGGGTGAGGGTCTTGATCCAGTCGTACAGCTTCAGGGTTTCCAGGGTGCCCACCCCCACCTGGATGCCGTGCAGGTCGGCATGGGTGTGGCGCTCTCCGGCCATCATCTCCCACATGTGGGAGAAGTAGTGCTCCAGGCCCGAGGCGGGGCGGCTGGTGCCGGCAAAGCTCATGGCCACGCCGGAGAGCACCAGGCCCTCGATGATGGCCTGAATGACCTGGGGATCGCGGCTGGACAGCTTACCGGCGTTTTCCACGATGCGCTGCACCGACCGGCGCATCAGCTTGGCGATTTCCTCGCAGTAGTACTCGTCGATGATCAAATTGGCCATGCGCCACTCGCAGATGGACACGTACTTGGCGATCATGTCCCCCAAGCCCGCCCACAGCATCCGCATGGGGGCCTGGGACACGATGTCGGTATCGGCCACGATGGCGGTGGGGCAGTGGTTGTATACCGTGGTCTTGACCTCGTTGACGTGCATGGAGGAAGAGGAGGAGGCGTAGCCGTCCATGGAGGGCGCGGTGGCCACCACCATCTGGGGTTTGCCGCAGGCGAAGGACACCACCTTGCATACGTCGTTGATGACGCCGGAGCCCACCGCCAGGAACAGGTCGCACCGGGGGTCCATGGCCATGGTAACCGCGCCCACCGCCCACTCGTCGGGCTCTACCTTTTCCCGGGGGATGATGAACAGTTTGTAGGGGATGTTTGCCGCCTTCAGCAGCTGCTCCACCTGGGCGCCCGCCGCCTTGTGGGTGTTGGGATCGCACACCAGGTAGGGATATTTGCAGCCCAGGGCGGCGATGACCTGGGGCACCTGGGCGATAACCCCGGCGCCGGATTTAAAGATGCGAAGGTCGCAGGCGTGATGCTTGCCGCAGGCGCAGTCAAAGCCCTTGGGGTCCAGCAATTCCTCGATAGACAGCTTGGAAAACTCCGCCACAGTGCATTCCTCCCTTTTGCTTTGGGTTCAACCGTTTTTTTGATGGGGCAACGTTTTTTTATTTGCCGATGACGCCCTTGATGCGCCGCACCCCCGCCGAGGAGGATTCCTCCTTCACCAGCTTAAAGCTCTTGAGGTCGCCGGTATTGCCTGCGTGGGGGCCGCCGCAGATCTCCTTGGAGAAGGGACCCATGGTGTAGACCTTGACCCGTTCGCCGTATTTGCTCTCGAACAGGCCGATGGCGCCCTGGGCCTTGGCCTCGTCCACGGTCATCTCCTCGCATACCACGGGAGCGGCGGCCTGGATGTACTGGTTCACCAGCTTCTCCACTTCCTGCTTTTCCTCCTCGGTCATCTTCCGGGGGAAGCTGAAGTCGAAGCGCAGGCGCTCGGCGGTGATGTTGGAGCCCTTCTGGGCCACTTCCGGGCCCAGCACCTTGCGCAAGGCGGCCTGGAGCAGGTGGGTGGCGGTGTGCAGCTTGGCGGTTTCCTCCTGGTTGTCCGCCAGGCCGCCCTTGAAGCGCTGCTCCGCTCCGGCGTGGCTCTTCTCCTGGTGCTGCTTGAACCGCTGGGCGAAGCCTTCCTCGTCTACGGTTAGGCCCTTTTCCTTGGCCATCTCGGTGGTGATCTCGATGGGGAAGCCGTAGGTATCGTACAGCTTAAAGGCGCTGCGTCCGTCGATCAGGTTGGCCTTGGCGGCGTAATCCTGGAAGTGGTCGGACACCTCCTTCAGGGTATCGATGGCCTGGGCGAATTTTTTCAGGTCCTCGATAACGGGCAGCTGTTCTGGGGTGGGACGCAGGCTGCTGCCCACGTTGGCCGCTACTTGCTGGGCCTGGCGCAGCTTTTCCTGGTTCTCCGGGGTGAACAAGGCGGACAGCTCCGCCTTCATGGCGTCGAAGGAGTCGGATACCCGCTTGATGTTGCCCAGCACCTTTTCAAATTCCTTCACGCCCTGCTTCAGGGTGCGCTGGAAGCGCTCTTCCTCCAGGTTGAGCTGCTCCACGATGGTGGCCTCGTTGCGCTTGAGCTCCGGATACACGTCCTGGTATTGGGCCACCACCACCCGGGCGATGTCGGCGCAGAAGTGCTGGGGCATGCCGATTTTCATGCCGTGGCGCACGGCCCGGCGGATCAGCCGGCGCAGCACGTAGCCCTGGTCCACGTTGGAGGGCGTCACGCCCCGGTCGTCCCCCAGGATGATGGTGGCGGTGCGCAGGTGGTCGGCGATGATGCGGATGGAGCAGGTGATGTCCTGGTCCTGGCCGTAGCGCTTGCCGGACAGCGCCTCAATCTTGCTCACGATATCGGAGAACAGGTCGGTCTCATACACCGACTGAGCGCCCAGCAGCACGCTGATGGTGCGCTCCAGGCCCATGCCGGTATCCACGTTTTTCTGCTGCAGAGGCGGGAAGGAACCGTCGGCCTGCTTGTTGTACTGCATGAACACGTCGTTCCAGATTTCCAGGTACCGACCGCAATCGCAGGCGGGGGAGCAGTCGGGACCGCAGGGAGGCTTATCGGTGATGATGAACATCTCCGTGTCCGGGCCGCAGGGGCCGGTGGTGCCTGCCGGGCCCCACCAGTTGTTCTTCTTGGGCAGGTAGAAGATGTGGTCGTCCTTGACGCCCATGCTGCGCCACAGATCGGCGGCCTCCTCGTCCCGGGGCGCGTCCTCGTCCCCGGCGAACACGGAAAAGGCCAGCCGGTCCTTGTCCAGGCCCAGCCATTGGGGGCTGGTCAGGAATTCCCAGCTCCAGCTGATGGCCTCCTTCTTGAAGTAATCCCCCAGGGACCAGTTGCCCAGCATCTCGAAGAAGGTGCAGTGGCTGGCGTCGCCCACCTCGTCGATGTCGCCGGTGCGGATACATTTCTGCACGTCGGTGAGCCGCCGCCCCATGGGGTGCTTGGCCCCCAGCAGGTAGGGCACCAGGGGATGCATACCCGCAGTGGTGAACAGCACCGTGGGGTCGTTCTCCGGGATGACCGAGGCGCTGGGGATCACCGCGTGGCCCTTCTCCTGGAAGAACTGAAGGAACAGGCTGCGCAGCTGGGCTGCCGTTTTGATGTTGGTGTTCATGGGTCCTTTCCCTCCGGTATAAAAAATTCGCGCCCATTTCGTTCAAGGACGAAAGGCGCTTTTTCGCGGTACCACCCTGATTGACCCTCCCGCAGAGGGCCCACTCTTGACGGTAACGGCGCCTGACCGCCGCGCCATTTCCGGCGCGGAGCTCCGGGACGGCCCCCCATGGCCCTGGCGCCCGGCTCGCACCTGCCGCCGGTTCTCTGCACGACCTCCGCCTGGGGGTTTCCCTTCTTCGCTTCCTATTTTTAGCGGCTCTATTGTACCCCTTTTCCCCGGTCAAAGTCAAATTAAGTTTCGCCATTGAAGCGGCGGCCTGCTGTGTCCGGCGTCACTTTTTGTCGAAAATGCAGGATGATAATTCGTCAAATTCATTTTTTAACGTAAAAAGCCGGTGACATAAGCAGGAAAGTGGGATTTTGCATAGAATGCTATTACCTGCGATGCAGAATTGCGCCGCAGCGCCGGGCATAGGGCCCGGCCCCAATATTTGCCGAAAGGATGACCTGCTTATGTCCCTTACGCTCTCTCAGCGCTGCCTGCGCATCGCCCCTTCCGCCACCCTGGCCATCGACGCCAAAGCCAAGGCGCTCATCGCCGCCGGGGAGGACGTGATCAGCTTTGGGGCGGGTGAACCGGATTTCGATACCCCCGAGTACATCCGGGACGCCGCCAAATCGGCGTTGGACCTGGGCATGACCCGGTACACCGCCGTGGCGGGCACTATGGCCCTGCGCACGGAGATCTGCAAAAAGCTTTTGCGGGACAATCATTTAGAATACGACCCCAGCGAAATCATCGTGTCCAACGGGGCGAAGCAGTCCCTGTTCAACGCCCTATCGGCGCTGCTCAATCCGGGGGACGAGGTACTGCTGCCTGCCCCCTGTTGGGTGAGCTATCCGGAAATGGTGTGCATGGCCGGCGGCGTGCCGGTGCTGGTGAAGGCGGGGGAGGGCCTGTGCGCCACGGCGGCGGACCTGGAACCCTACGTCACCCAGAACACCAAGGCCCTCATCCTCAACAGCCCCAACAACCCCTGCGGCACCGTGTGGGACGAGGCCGCGCTGCGGGACATCGCCCAGCTGGCGGTGGACAAGGGCTTTTACGTGATTTCCGATGAAATATACGAAAAACTGATCTACGACGGCCTCAAACACGTTTCCATCGCCCAGATCAGCCCGGCCATTCGGGAACAGACCATCGTGGTGAACGGCCTGTCCAAGTCCTTCGCCATGACCGGCTGGCGGGTGGGCTACGCCGCCGCGCCCCGGCCCATCGTCAAGGCCATGACCGCCTTCCAGAGCCATTCCACCAGCGCCCCCAACACCATGGCCCAGCACGCCGCCGCGGTGGCCCTTACCAACGGCGAGGACGAAATCGAAAGAATGCGCCAGGAATTTGACACGCGCCGCCGGTTGATGTACAATTGGGTGGGCCGGATCGACGGACTGAGCGCACGCTTGCCCCAGGGCGCCTTCTACATGATGCTGGATATCTCCCGCCTTATCGGCAAGCGCTTCGATGGCCGCCTCATCGAGGGGGCCATGGACTTCGCCGAACTTTTGCTCCAGGACGGCAAGGTGGCGGTGGTGCCCGGCACAGCCTTTGGCGCCGACGACCATGTGCGCATGAGCTACGCCACTTCCCGGGAGCGCATCATGCGGGGCATGGAGCGCATAGGCGTGTTCGTCTCTAAGCTCCGGTCCATCTAGGGCGTGCTTCTAAAGGGGCGGCGGTCTCTTCCGGCCCCCTCTCGCGATGCAGGGCTTATGGGTGCGAGAGGGAGGGGCGTCAGGAAGGGCGCGAAGCCTCACCGGGAGCTTTTGAAAGTGCGCCTTAAATTTAACAGGGTTGAGGGCTTTTATGAGATTAGCGGTTTTTTCGGACATGCATGCCAATGAGGTGGCCCTGGCCACCTGTATCAACTACGCCAACCATGTGGGGGTGGACGGCTACGTGTTCCTGGGGGACCACGTTACCGACTGCCCCTACCCCCGGCGCACCCTGGACCTGATGCGGGACGCCGCCCGACGGCTGCCCACCTGGATGCTGCGGGGCAACCGGGAGGACTACCTGCTCAAGCACCAGGCCGACCCCCAGGACGGTTGGAAGGTATCCTCCAGCACCGGTTCCCTGCTGTATACCTACCAGAACCTGGAAGAGGAGGACCTGGAGTTTTTGCGGCGGATGCCTATCGCCCAGGTGGTGGAGCTGCCCGGCTGCCCGCCCCTGCGCATCGCCCACGCCACCCCCCAGAGCAACAACGTGCTCCTGTTCCCGGGCACCGAGGCGCTGGAAAACGTGCTGCGGGCCTGCCCGCAGCAGACGCTGCTGTCCGGACACAGCCACTTCCAGTTCCGCTACGAGTCGGGGGGCAAGCAGTTCATCAACCCCGGCGCTTTGGGGATGCCCTCCCACGGCCAGCCCAAGGCCCAGTTCGCCCTGGTCAGCTGCCTGGGCGGCCGGTGGAGCGCCCGGCTGATGAACGTGGACTACGACAAGGAAGCGGAAATCCGCCAGTTCAAGGAAAGCGGCCTCACCGATATGGCCCGCATGTGGGCGCTGTGTACCATCAAGACCATCCGGGAAGGGGGGCCCTGGGCTACCGAATGCCTCCAACTGGCCCGCAAGCTGGCCCCCGGCGACCGTGAGATCCCCGAAACCGCTTGGGAGGAAGCCGCCATGCAGCTAGGCGTGCTTCAGTGATGACTTAAAACCAGCTTTCGTCAGATAAGGCGCCCGTTTCGGCCTGATGGCCGAAACGGGTTTGTTTATGGTCCAAAACGGCGTCCCGGCCTCATGGAGCCCCAAGACGTCCCCCTTCTATCGAAGGCCCGCCGCCGGAACAAAAAGGGCGTCCCATTGGGTTCGGGGCCGGTATTTCCGGCGACTTTTAACGCCCTAGCGAACGCCATGGGGGAGAAAGGGGCGGGATCAGGGATTTTCCAGGATGGAGGGATCGTTGGAGACGATGGCGGCGGCGGTTTCGGCGGCGGCCTCCCGAATCAGGTCTACGGTGAAGCTGTCGGCAGCGGCGGGAAGCTGGGTCGGCGTCTCCAACGGCAAATCTGCGGGAGATACCGGCTCGATGTCGATGAGCAGCACGTTGGTATCGAAGGCGGTTTCGTCGAACCCGTCAGCCAGGGCGTCGGCCAAGATGGCCAATCCTTCGGCGAATAGGCAATTTTGGCAGGCTTGGCACTCGCCGCAGTTCTCACAAGAGGCGCAAGCCTGAGCCCTGGCCAGGGCGGCCCAGGCGCGCAGGCTGACGGCGCTCTGGGACAGGGCCCGGGCTACGCCCTCGCCGGATACCGGAATCAGCCGCCCCGCTTGGGGCAGGTTCACCACCTGATTCCCCGCTTTCAGCAGGGTCTCCGGCCAGGTCCACAACACCGGAAGCTCCACCTCGCCCTCAGTCAGCGAGGAAGAAAAACGGGTCTTCCCCTCCAAGCGCAGCACCTGTAGGGTAAAGGCCTGGTGCTGGCCCATGCGCAGGGACACCTGAACTTGGCCGCCATCGTCCCAGCGGGCGGCTTGGGCCTCTATGTGGATCAATTGGCACAACTGGTTGATCCAGCGGGCCAGCGGGTCCTCGAAGGCGGCGTGGGCGCTCATCTTCAAACTGACTTGGCAGGCCCCCGTCTCCCGTTCCGGCGAAGCCCCCGCCGGCAGGCACAGGACGATCAGGCACAGGGCGATCAAGCATGTCCTCCCCCGAATTTTCATGGTACAGCCCTCCTTTGCCTCTGTTTATATGCCTGAGGCAAAGGGGGAAATGAGGGTTCGACGGGAAAATCGGATATAGGGGAAAGTTTCTGTAAACGGCGCCGGCCGTCACAAGCGGTCCAGGGCGGGCATGGATAGATAAAATATTGAGGTTTATCCGATATGCTCTGTTCTCGGGAGGGAGAACGGAGATGAGAGCAAAAAAAAGCCGGCGCAAGGTGTTGGCCGGGGTGCTGATGGTGTTATTTTTGGCGGGCATGGCGGCCCTGTTTATGGCCCTGGGCGGGCCGGTCATTGGTCTGGCCAGCGACCCAGCGGCCTTTCGGGCCTGGGTGGAAGAACTGGGCTGGTTGGGCAAGCTGGGCTATGCCGGGATGATGGCGCTGCAAATCCTGGTGGCCTTTATCCCCGGCGAGCCGCTAGAGATTGCGGGGGGATACGCTTTTGGTTTTTGGGAGGGCACTTTATGGTGCATGGCCGGGGCGGTAGCGGGGGCGGTAGCGGTATTCGCCTTTGTGCGCAAGGTGGGGATAAAGGCGGTAGAGGCCTTTTTCCCCCGGGAGAAGATAGACGCCCTATGGTTTTTGCGGGACGAAAAGCGGCTGACCCGCACCGCTTTCCTGTTGTTCCTGATTCCCGGGACGCCCAAGGACCTGATGACCTACTGCGCCGGGCTGACCCGGATGCGCCTGCGGGACTGGCTGCTGATATGTTCCCTGGCGCGGATTCCCTCGGTGGTCACCTCCACCGCCAGCGGCGGCGCCCTGGGCGTTTCCAACCGGACCATGGCGCTGGCCGTGCTGGGGGCCACTGCCGTGGTCAGTCTGGCGGGGGCTTTGGCCTTCAGGCGTCTTGCCCGGGATTCGGGCCGGCGCTTAGAGTGCGCTCCATCCATTCCCGGCGCAACAGTCCCATCGCCAACGTATCCCGATAGGCCCCGTCCCGATAAGTGTCCTCCCGTAGGCAGCCTTCCTGACGAAAGCCCAGCTTCCGGTACAGGCGAATAGCCCGCAGGTTATCGGCGTACACCCGCAGGTGTACCCGGTTCAAGTTCATCTGCCGGAAGGCGAAGTCCATCAGCAGTTCCCCCGCCTGGGTTCCGATGCCCTGGCCGGCGTGCTGGGCCTGGAGCACCATGGCCATTTCCGCCTTGCGGGATACGTTGTCCACCATCATCAAGTTGCACTGGCCCAAATAGGCCAGGTCTTCCCGCCGGGCGATGACGAAATTGGCGCCGGAGCCCCCCTCCAGCAGGTTGTGCAGGTACTGCTCGGTCTGTTCCCAGGTGTGGGGCTTCATAAAGGCGCCGCTGAGCCACCGGGTGATGGACGGGTCGGTGACCCAGGCCCGGATATCGGGCAGATCCTCCCAGCGAAATTCCCGCAGCACGATGTCCTTTCCCGTTACCCTGCCCATGCCGGTCCTCCTCAAAATTGGTTTCGGGGGTCGCTGCTCTTGCGCTTGACCCCGGTATCGTCCAGGAATTCGATCTCCAGCCGGTCGAAGGGCACTGCCTCTACAAAGTGCTCCGGCAGAAACGCGGTGCGCCGGAAAGACTGAAACTCCCGTTCATGCTTGCCCAGCCACATGGGTACTGGAACGTCCATGTCCTGAAGAGCCTGTTGCAGCGCCTGGGTCTGTTCGCCCCAGACACAGGGCACGGTGGCCTGCTGCGCGATGCGGTGGCGCTTCATCACGCGCACCCAAAGTCTTGCCATACTCTTACTCCTTTAAGCGGCTTTCTCGCCCATTATAACATTCCGGCGTGCCTTCGTCAAAAAAATTTGTCCCAAGGTGTTTAAACCCGCCTGGATGTGTTTATATATAAGGCACGCCCCCCAGGGGTATGAGAAAATGAGAAAGATGACGATACGTCAAGGAGGTAGAAGATCATGAAGTGGGTTTGCAGCATTTGTGGTTACGTACACGAGGGAGACCAGCCGCCGGAGTTTTGCCCCCTTTGCAAGGCGCCCGCCAGCAAGTTCAAGAAGATGGAGGCCGAGCGCAGCTGGGCTGCGGAGCACATCGTGGGCATTGCCAAGGGCCTGGACGAGCGGGTTGTGCAGGGCCTGAAGGAGAACTTCGCCGGTGAGTGCAGCGAGGTTGGCATGTACCTGGCCATGAGCCGCGTGGCCCATCGGGAAGGCTACCCCGAGATCGGCCTGTACTGGGAGAAGGCTGCCTATGAGGAAGCCGAGCACGCCGCCAAGTTCGCCGAGCTGCTGGGCGAGGTAGTCACCGACTCCACCAAGAAAAACCTGCAGATGCGGGTTGACGCCGAGAACGGCGCCACCGCCGGCAAGTTCGAGCTGGCCAAGCTGGCCAAGGAACTGGGCTACGACGCGGTGCATGACACCGTTCACGAGATGGCCAAGGACGAAGCCCGTCACGGCAAGGCCTTCGAGGGGCTGCTGAAGCGGTACTTCGCGTAAGATATCTGGCTAAAAAGCGCCTGGGACGATGCATTCGCCCCAGGCGCTTTTGTATTCCCGTATTGTTTGGGGATATTTGCGGATTTTTGGGGACCCTGCGGAGGCGGGGGGCGTGCCCCCTGGACCCTCCGGGTTAGCGCCGCCGCCCTAGGGCGGCGGCGCTGACCCGCCCGGGGGGCTCCGCCCCCCGGGACCCCCCGCAACGGCCATGCCCTGGCT
>DSLFC04102__coassemble_1222_pt1 | contig 16444 bp, 12 predicted proteins | sample DSLFC04102__metabat2_low_PE_004 | metagenome-assembled genome bin DSLFC04102
GCGGAGCCACGAGCCGCAGCAATGTGGCGGAGCCCACGTCTCGAATACGCTGAGCGCCCCCAATGCCGCCCCAGCAGGCGGCATTGGGGGACCGCCAGAACACCACAATCCCCGATGACCCACACCCTCAAAAGCCCCGATAGAACGCTACATCCCCGCCTCCCACCGCAGCAAAACCGGCGCTGCACTGGAGCACCCCAAAGCCGCATCCATCGCGTCGGGGGGTCCCGGGGGGCGGAGCTCCATAGATGGGAACTTAAGGGGGGAAAACTTATGGGGGGACAGTTTTTAAAGAAACAAAATGTCCATATGCGAAAATTGTGGTAAAATGATCCTGCAAAAAACCGCACCACAAAAGGCCGCATATGGACATGCCTTATTTTCTCTCACATTATCCTGATACGCAAGAGCTTACATTACTATTTGCCAGGCGCCTCAGGGCCTTGCTGCGCCTGCTCCGCAAGAGCCATCTCATCTGCAGAAAGCGCATAATCAAAAACTACTCCGTTCTCCTTCATGCCGCTCTGCTCTATCTGGTCCACCAATACTCTTTCCGCCGTTTCGCACTCCATATGGCGCTCTTTTATCACGTCTCCATGTCCGATACCGCCTGGGAAAAGCAATTGGCCAAGTTCGCTCCCGTGTTTGGCAGGCCGCCCAAAAAATCTTAAGCCATACCTTTCCGGCCTGCATACCCCGGAAATCGGTGCGCCATTTTTCCTCGTGCCAACACCAAAGAAGTTCTGCCCAGTGGGAGAACAACCAGATAGAAATCCGGATGGTCATCGCGCTCTACCTATCCGCGCTGTGCTTAAAGGCACAGACTGCTTCCCTCCATTTCCCTTCCCTCTTTTTTGCCTTTGGCCCCTTTTTGACGCTTACCGTTTAGGTTCCCAGCTATGGGGCTCCACCCCCGCCGATACCCGGAGAATCAGCTTCCAGCTAGGCCGTTGGGAAAGAACATGATCTTGTTAAAATAGAAGCCGCCCTGGGCGATGCGCCGGAAGATGGCGGGGGCCTCGTCCAAGGACAGCCGGTGGCTGATCAGGTCCTTGGAGGTGATCTTTCCCTGCTGGAACAGGTCCAGGGACTGGGTCCAGTCCGGGCCGGGGAAGGGGGCGGTGAAGGAATTCCAACTGCCCGCCAGGGTGATCTGGCGGCGCATCAGGGCGTCCACCGCCTTTTCCGACAGGTTGAGCCCCTGGTGGGAGATGCCCAAATACACCACCCGGCCCATCCGGGCGGCGGACAGGATGGCCGCCTGCTGGCAGTCGGGGACGCCGGAGAAGTCGATGACCACCTGTGCGCCTTGGCCGCCGGTGGCCTCCATAATGGCCTGAACCGGGTCCTGGCGGCGGGAATTGACCAGCACTTGAGCGCCGCCTGACTGGGCCAGGGCCAGCTTTTCGTCCCATACGTCCACCGCCATCAGCTGCGACGCGCCCATCTGAGCGGCGCAGCGCAGGGCCAGCTGGCCGATGGGCCCGGCGCCGTACACGCACAGGCTGTCGCCGGGGGCAAACTGGGCCCGGCGCAGGCCGTGCATGGCGTTGGCGCAGGGGTCCAGGGTGGCGGCGTCCTCAAAGGACACCTGGGGCGCTACCTTCAGCAGATTTTCCGCCTTGACGGCAATATATTGGGCGAAAGCGCCGTCCCGGCGGGAGCCGTAATAGTCGTACTGCTCGCACAGGGAATACTGGCCCGCCCGGCAGGGCGGGCACTGGCCGCAGGGAATGAGCGGCGGGCAGGTCACGTGGTCCCCGGGCTCAAAGCCCTGGGCGCCGGGCCCGGCCTCCACAACCAGGCCGCTGAACTCATGGCCCACGATGATGGGGGACACGTGGGCGCCGTACCGGTTGACCCGGGGAATATCCGAGCCGCACACCCCTACCGCCATTACCTGCACCAGGTATTCCCCCGGACCGGGCACGGGCCGGGGCGCTTCCTCCACCCGCAGATCGCCGGGGGCGTACATCCGTACCGCTTTCATGACCAAGACCTCCCTCTGATTTTCGTATCTTAGGAAAAGTATAGCACAAAGGGAGCCGGGACGCCAGAAGAGAAATTCCTCGGGCTCTGCCCCCTCCCGCCCGTTGCCGCCGGGCCCGGTTTATGCTATAATGCGCTGCGGAGGGGATTGGCGTATGGATTGGATCGAGCTTACCGTATTGACCACCACCGCCGGGTCCGAACTGGTCAGCCAGCAGCTCATAGAAGCGGGCTCGGCGGGCACCATGATCCAGGACCGGCAGGACGTGATGGATTACCAAAACTCCCGTCCCGAGGGGCGCTGGGACATACTGGACGAGAAGCTGCTGGAGAATATGCCCACGCAGGTTCAGGTTACCGGTTATTATCCCAAGGATTTCCAGGCGGCGGACCTGGTGGAGCAGGTGCGCCGGCGCATGGAGGACCTGCGGGCGCGCACGCCGGGGATGGACTTGGGCACGCTGGAAATCCGCACCGGCAGCCTGGACGACGAGGACTGGGCCCAGAGCTGGAAGAAGGATTTTACCCCCTTCCGGCTGGGGGAACATTTGCTGGTGAAGCCCACCTGGTGCCAGGTCCAGGCGGAGCCGGAGGACCGGGTCATCGAGATCGACCCGGGCATGGCCTTCGGCACCGGTACCCACGAGACCACCGCCCTGTGCGCGGCGCTGATGGAGCAGAGCGTACGCCCCGGCGACCGGGTCACCGACCTGGGCACGGGAACGGGCATTCTGGCCATGGCAGCAGCGCTGTGCGGCGCGGGCAGCGTATTGGCCACCGACATCGACCCGGTGGCGGTAAAGGTGGCGGCGGAGAACATCGCCCGCAACCATCTGGACGGGGTGATCCGCACCCGCCAGGGCGATCTGCTCCAGGCGGTGGATCAGGTGGCCGACGTGGTGGTGGCCAACATCATCGCCGACGTGGTATGCCAGCTGGCCGCGCCGGTGCGGAACTACATCAAGCCCGGCGGGTACTTTATCTGCTCGGGCATCGCCCGGGAGCGCCAGGAGCAGGTGCGCCAGGCGCTGGAGGCAGCGGGCTATGCGTCCATTGAGGTGCGCGAAAAGGGCGAATGGGCCGCCATGCGCGCCAAGAGGTCCCTTTGATATGCATACCTTTTTGATCGAAGCGCCCTGCCTTCTCGGCCAGCCGGCGGCGCTGCCCCCAGGGGAAGCCCATCACGCCCTGCGGGTGCTGCGGGTGAAGCCGGGGGAAGCGGTGTGCCTCACCGACGGGCGGGGCGGCCGCTGGTCGGGCAAGGTGTGCAGCGCCGGGGACGGCCAGGTGGTCTGCCAGGTGGATGCCCCCCTGCCCCAGGCGGAGAGCCCGGCCCGCATTACCCTGTACCAGGGCCTGCCCAAGGCGGACAAGCTGGAGCTGATCGCCCAGAAGGCGGCGGAGCTAGGCGTGGCCGCCCTGTACCCGGTGGCCATGACCCGGTCGGTGACCCGTTGGAATCAGAAAGAAGCGGAGAAAAAGCGGGAGCGGCTGGAGCGCATCGCCCAGGAGGCCATGAAGCAGTGCGGCAGGTCCCGGCTGATGCAGGTGGGGCCGCTGCTCTCCTGGGCGCAGGCCCTAGCCGCAATGGCCGCCCATCCCCTGATGATCATGCCCTGGGAGGAGGCCGCGGAGGGCAGAATGGCCCAACTGGGCGCCCGGTTCCCCGAGGCCCGGGACATCGGCATCCTCATCGGCCCGGAAGGGGGCATTGCCCAGGAGGAGGCCGGCGCGGCGGAGGCGGCGGGGGCGCACACCGTCACCTTAGGGCCCCGCATTCTGCGCTGCGAAACGGCGGCTATCTGCGCCTGCGCCCTGGCCCAGTCCCTGTGGGGGGACGTGTAGGCCCGGGAGCGGGATAGGCGCAAAGGGATTGGCCAGGGCCGCCGCGGCCATGCAAGGCACTGAGCGGGCCCGTCCACAGCGAAAGCAACCCCCCGGCGCTGCGGGAAGCGCAGGGCGCCATCGCGAAAGCGGGGAGCTATCGCGAGAGGAGGGAACCGCCGCGAAAGCGGGGCGCCATCGCGGAAGCGGGAAGCTATCGCGGGAGGAGGGAGCCGCCGCGAAAGCGGAGCGCCATCGCGGAAGCGGGGAGCTATCGCGGGAGGAGGGAGCCGCCGCGAAAGCGGGGAGCTATCGCGGGAGCGGGGGAGCCGCCGCGGAAAACCGAATGCCGGGAGGGAATTGTCCATGAGAATCGCCTGCCATACCCTGGGCTGCAAGGTGAACCAGTACGACACCCAGGCCATGATGGAGCTGTTTGAGGAAAGGGGCTGCCAGATGGTGGATTTTTCCCAGGAGGCGGACATATACTTCATCAATACCTGTACCGTCACCGGCACCGGGGATCAGAAATCCCTGAAGCTGATCCGCCGCGTACACCGGGAACATCCCCAGGCGGCCATCGTGGTGGCCGGATGCCTGGCCCAGCGGGACGCCCAGCGGGTGATGCTGCCGGGGGTGCGGCTGGTAATCGGGGTCAAGCGCCGGGCCCAGGTGGTGGAGCTGCTGGAGCGGGCCCTGGCGGAGGATACCGTCCTGTGCGCCGTGGACACCGGGGGCGAATGGGAATTTGAGCCCCTAAGGGTATGCCGCCACGAGGGCAAGACCCGGGCGGCCATGAAGATTCAGGAGGGCTGCGACCGGTACTGCGCCTACTGCGTCATCCCCTACGTGCGGGGGCCGGTGCGCTCCATGCCCCTGGAGGCGGTGGAGGCGGAGGCCCGCCGCCTGAGCCAATCGGGGTACCGGGAGGTGGTGCTCACCGGCATCCACCTGGCCTCCTACGGCCGGGGCATGGGCTATGGCCTGCTGGACGCGATAGAGCGGGTGCAGAATATCCCGGATATCGCCCGGATACGCCTGGGCTCCCTGGAGCCGGGGATCGTGGACCGGGCCTGGGTGGAGCGGCTTCGCGCCATGGACAAGGTGTGCCCCCAGTTTCACCTGTCCATGCAGTCGGGCAGCCGGGGCGTGCTCCAGCGCATGGGGCGCAGGTATACGCCGGAGCAATACCTGGCCGCCGCCAGGCTGCTCCAGGGGGCCTACCCCCATTGCGCCATCACCACCGACGTGCTCACCGGCTTTCCCGGGGAAACCCAGGAGGAAGCCCTGGAGACGGAGGCCTTTTTGCGCCAGGTGGGGTTTGCCCGCATCCACGTGTTTCCCTACTCCCGCCGGGTGGGCACCCGGGCGGACGCCATGGCGGGACAGGTGCCCGAGGAAGAAAAACAGCGCCGCTGCGGCAGATTGATCGCCATTGGGAACCAATTGGAATCCGCCTTCGTCCAAGGTTTAGTGGGCAGCGAGCAGCAGGTGCTGTTCGAGACCCAGGCGGAAGATGGTCTGTGGGAAGGCTACACCCCCCAATACGCCCGGGTACGGGCCCAGGCGGGGCCGGGGGAGCTGTGTCGGGTCCGTCTGGAACGCGCTCAGGGCACGGTACTGTACGCCAGCAAACTATGAGGAGGAGAAACGATGCAGGATTGCCTATTCTGTAAGATCGCCGCTGGCCAGATTCCCAGCGACAAGGTCTACGAGGACGAGATATGCTACGCCTTCCGGGACATCAATCCCCAGGCGCCAACCCATATCCTCATCATCCCCAAGGAGCACATGGCCAACGTGGTGGAATGCGCCGGCAGGACCGACGGCCTGCTGGGCCGGCTGTTCCAGGCGGCGGCCCGCATCGCCCAGGACCAGGGCCTGGACGAGAAGGGGTTCCGCCTGGTGACCAATTGCGGCGAATACGGGGCCCAGAGCGTACACCATTTCCATATTCACCTGTTAGGTGGGCGTCAGCTGTCCGGTCAGATGGGCTGACGAAAACCTTTCACCGGGGCGTCACAAACTTGCCCGAATCCGGGATGGTTAAATGCTAGTTGCCCAGTTGACGGATGGCGGGCGGATAGAGTATAATAATCTGTGTGGCGAACCCCATGCTACAATGGCTTATGCCAGCAATCGCGAGGGGAGGGAAAACACGATGTCTGAGGTACGTATTAAGGAGAATGAGTCCCTTGAGAGCGCGCTGAGAAGGTTTAAGCGCATGACCGCTCGGTCGGGCATTCTCGCAGAAGCCAGAAAAAGGGAGCATTATGAGAAGCCCAGCGTAAAACGCAAGAAGAAGGCTGAAGCCGCTCGCAAGCGCAAATACTGATACCAGCATCACAAGGCTCCTCTCCAGGTCAGGGGAGGAGCCTTCTCCTTTATGGTCACATCGTTTTTTGCATATATCGAAATTACGCTGCATAAACTGAGCTGGGAGTTTTCATACAATGATATATGGGATGCTGCTATGGCCCCACGCCAATAGCCGTTATCAGGACGCGGTGAAGCCGTTGGCCTTGGGCGAAATGGCGCTGTTGCTCCGCGCCGCCGGGCTATCGGCCCAGCCGGAATGGACCCGCGCCGCCCAGACGGATATCCTGCGGTTTGAGGCCCCAGCGCTGACCATGAGGCAGATGGATATGCTTCGCCGCCACAGCGCCATCTACCTGCTTTGCCAGATGGAAGGGGATCTGCTGCGCCCGCTGTGGGGGCCGGCGGACCCCTTCCTGGGGCAAGACATATCGGGCATTTTAAAATACAAAGGAAAAACCAACGAGGCGTTTACCCGGCTCTTGATGAACTATGCCCTGTGCGCCGGGGATTTTGCCGGCAGCTTTGATCAGCCGCTGCGGCTGCTGGACCCCATGTGCGGACGGGGCACCGCCCTGTTCGAGGGGCTCAACCGGGGGTATCACGCCTATGGCGCCGACGTGGACCGAAGCGGGCTGGAGGAAGGCCGCCGCTTTCTCAAGCGGTACCTGGAATACCACCGGATAAAACACAAAAGCCGGGACCGGGCCCTGACCCTGCCCGGCGGCAAGAATGCGCAGGTGCGCGGCTTTGAAATCCAGCCTCGGGAGACGGACCCGGGGGAAAGCCGGGAGGCCGCTTTCATCTGCCAGGACGCCGCTCTGGCTGCCCAGGCCCTGCCCAAACAGTATTTTCACCTGGCGGTGTGCGACCTGCCCTACGGGGTGCAGCACGCCCCCGGCGGCAAGGACGGCTTTGATCCGCTGCTGGCCAGGGTATTGCCCCAGGTGTACCGCGTCCTTAAGCCGGGGGGCGCCGTGGCCCTGTCCTTTAATACCTACACCCTGCCATCGGACCGGGTAAAAGGCCATTTGGCCGAAGCGGGCTTTCAGGTCTGTCAGGACGCCCCCTATGGGGGCCTGACCCATTGGGTGGAGCAGGCCATCCTGCGGGACGTGGCCGTGGGCGTCAAGCGATCCCACTGATCTCGAGAGGAGATTTGAAATTTGGATTATCAATCACTGCATATGAAGACTGTGGTCCAGCTGCGCCAATTGGCGAAGGCGGAGGGGATCAAATTGCCCGCCGGACTGCCCAAAGCCCGCATCATCCAGCGCATCCTGGAAGAGGCGGGCCAGCCCAAGGCGGTCCCCGCCCAGCCGGACCAGGCCGCCCCTTCCCCAGAGGGCCCAGCCCTTCAAACGCCGGCGGCCAGCGGCCGCCGGGACAAAAAAACCGCGCAAAAGGGCGCCTCTCCCGCCGGAACCAAGGCCGATGCCGCTTCTGGGGCCAAGGACGTCAATGGGAAAAAGGTCCTAGAGCAAACCGCGCTGGACTTGGAGGAAAGCCAGGCGACGGCCCCCGCTGCCCCGGAGAAAGAAAGCGCTGCTTCCGCGGCAAAAGAAGCGCTCTCCCCTCAGGCAAACGCCGGCCAGGCCCAGGAAGCGCCCGCAGCGGCGGCAGGATCTGACCAGCCCCAAGGGGCCCCTGCCCAGGCTGGGGAAAAATCCCAGGAAGCGCCCGCACCGGCGGGAAAGCGCTCCGCCGGTCAGGGGGCCCGAAGCGCGGACCAGTTCTCCAAGGCCGGAGAAGGGACTGCCCAGGCGGCGCAATCGCCGAAAAAGCCCGCCAGGCAGGCCAAGGCCGCGCCCAAGGGCAAGGGGGACTCCGCCCCCAAGGCGGAGGAGGAGGCCGCCAAAGCGGCCCAGCCCCGGAAAAAGCCCGCCAAGGCCAGCCGGGCCGGTCAAGCCGCTTCCCATCAGCCGGTCCGGGATCAGGAGGATAAATCCCCGGCCAAGGGGCCGCTTCAGGAAGCCTCCGCCCAGGCCCCGCAGCCTGCCGCAGAAGAAACGCTCCGGCGGGAGGTATCCCCCTCTCAGCCCGCCGCCTCCGTGGAAGCACCGTCCCAGGAGGAACCGGCCCATGTCCTGCCGTTGGAACGCCGCTCCGGCGCGGAAGCGGCCCTAGCGGCCCAGCCGCCCCTGGAGGCGCGGAGCGCCCAACCCGGCCCGGCGCCCGCTCAGCTGGGGGACGCGTCCGGCTCCGGCGTCCCGGCCCAGTCCAGGCGGCCGGGAGCGCAGTCTGCCCCTGCGCCTTTCCAGGAGCCCTCCCGCACCGGCGAGGCCGGGGATGTCCGGCCCATGGGCCGGGGACGGCAGCTGCGCGCCGGCGCCCAGTCCCGCTCCGCCTATCAGCCCCGCATATCCCAGGGCGGCCCGTTTTCCGGCAGCGCCTCGCGGATACAGTCCGGGCCTTCCGCCTATAGGTCCGCAAACCAGGCCGCGCCCCAGAGCGCCGGTCAGCCCCAGCAGGTCCAGCCGGGGCAGCAGGCCCAAAGCCCTCAGCCCCTTCAGCCGGGGCAGCCCGGCCAGAACGGCCAGAACGCCGGCTACCGCCAACCCCTGCGGAACCGGGGCCAATCCCCCCGCCCGAACTATGCCAACCCGGAATACGGCCAGGACGCCCAGCCGGGCGGCGGGGACTGCCGGGACGGCGAGGGCGTGCTGGAGATCCACCCCGAGGGCTACGGCTTTCTGCGGGCGGAGAATTATTTGCCCGGCGCCAAGGACGTGTACGTGTCCATCGCCCAGATTCGCCGCTTCAACCTGCGCACCGGCGATTACGTCCAGGGCAAGACCAGGCCCATCCGGGAGGGCGACCGGTACGGCGGGCTCATCTACATCAACACCATCAACGGGGAACCGCCGGAGCAGGCCATCCACCGCAGGCGGTTTGAGGACCTGGTCCCCGTATACCCCCAAGAGCGGCTGAAATTGGAGGCCCCCGGCGGCCAGGGCGATTTGGCCCTGCGGGTGGTGGACATGATCGCCCCCATCGGCAAGGGCCAGCGGGGCCTGATCGTCAGCCAGCCCAAGGCGGGCAAGACGGTGATGCTGAAAAAGATCGCCAACGCCATCACCGCCAATTATCCCGATATCTATCTGATCGTGCTGCTCATCGACGAGCGCCCCGAAGAAGTCACCGACATGCAGCGCTCCATCCAGGGGGACGTGGTGTATTCCACCTTCGACGAGCTCCCCGAAAACCATACCCGCTGCGCCGAAATGGTCATCGAGCGGGCCCAGCGGCTGGTGGAATATGGGAAAGACGTGGTCATCCTGCTGGATTCCATCACCCGCCTGGGCCGGGCCTATAACCTGGTGGCGCCCCCCAGCGGCCGCACCCTGTCCGGCGGCCTGGACCCCTGCGCCCTGCACAAGCCCAAGCGCTTTTTCGGCGCGGCCCGCAACATCGAAAACGGCGGCAGCCTCACCATCATCGCCACCGCCCTGGTGGAGACCGGCAGCCGCATGGACGACATCATCTTCGAGGAATTCAAGGGCACCGGCAATATGGAATTGCACCTGGACCGCCGCCTGTCGGAAAAGCGCATCTTCCCTGCCATCGACCTGAACAAGTCGGGTACCCGCCGGGAAGAGCTGCTGCTGTCCCCCGAGGAATTGGAGGGGGTCTATCAGGTGCGCAAGCTGTTGAGCAACGCCTCCAACCAGGAGATGGCGGAGCAGCTCATCGGCATGATGGAAAAGACCAACACCAACGAGGAATTCTTCCAGCGCCTGAAGGGCTGGATTTCCATCTACGAAAAGGAAGGCTACACCTACAGCGGCCGCTGACCCCAGCGCCCTACGAAAACCTGCCCCCGGCCCCGCCGGCGGGCAGATTTTTGCGCGGCGCTTCGCACCGGCCCAGCCATGCCCGGCAGGCAGGTTTTCCGGCTCCGGCTATGGCGGGCGGGAGCGAGGGATACAATAAGGCCCGGCGCACAATGCGCCGGGCCGTTGGGCTGCCGCTAGCGGACCGCCGCCCGAAGGGCGTTTTGCGGTTTCCTTTTTTGCACGGTGCCCCAGGCGTGCATCACCAGGGCCATGGCGATGACGCCATAGGAAATGAACACCCGGAAGTACTCGCCGATGGCCGCGTCGCCGAACACGTTCTTGCCGGCGGCGGGGGCCAGAATGAACAGGGTGTGGAACAGGATACAGCCCAACAGCGCCTGGCCGTTGGTGGCCCGCACGATGGACGCGCCGCCCACCAGGATGGCCGCGCCGGCATAGAGGCCCACCTGCTCGTGGGCGCCGTAGGTCTGGAAGGAGCCCATGTTCTGCACGAAGATGAGCTGTCCCCAACCGGCCAGGATGGTGGAGATCATGATGGCGATCACCCGCACCCGGTTCACGTTGATGCCCGCCGCGTTGGCCACCACCCGGTTCTGCCCCACCGCCCGGAACTGCTGGCCCAGCCGGGTGCGCATCAGCGCCACGTTAAACAGGCACAGCAATGCCACCACGGCGAAAGTAACCATGGGCACCTGGGTCATGGAGAAGATGCCGGCCACCTGGGGAATCTGGTAGAGCAGGCAGCAGGCCGCCAGCACGCCCAGGCACAGGCCGAACTTCTTGCCGCTGATGCGCTTGCGCAGCAGCAGGAAGAGGCAGAACAGGGCCAGCACGCCGGAGAACACGTACAGCGCCTGGCCGAAGGGCAATTTCCAAATACCGTCCAGGGCGTACTTAAAGCCGGTGGCCTTGCTCACGTCCATGGTGTTGGCCACGCCGGTGGAGCCCTTGATCACCAGGCCCGGGGAATTGAGGGGAATCAGGTTGCCGAAGATGAACAGGAACAGCAGCTGATAAAGTCCGTTGGCAAAGTAGCCCAGGATCATGCCGCCGATCATCTCCTGCCCCTTCATCTTGTTGAGCAGGTTGCCGATGAGCAGCCCGAAGAACCCGGCGATGGGGGCGGTGAGCAGCGCCGCCAGCAGGAAGCCGCCGATGCCGGGCACCTGCCATTCCAGCACCCACAGCATGGCAATCTGTGAGGCCATGGCGCCGATGGTGATGGCGAAGTTGATGCCCATGCCCGCCACGATGGGGATGATGAGGGCCAGCACGATGAAGGCGTTGCGGGACAGCCGGCTCATCAGCTCGAAGATCACGTAATTGATGGATTGCCCGGAGAAGGTGAAGCACACCGCGCACATGACCACGAACATGATGGTTACGGCGTTGTTGCGCAGCAGCGTCTTGATATCGGTTTTCTCACGCACGGGACACACCTCCCGACTTGGTCAGCGCATAGAGGATGATGCCGTTGGAGATCAGTATGCGCAGCGTCTCGGATATGGTGGACTGGGGCACCAGCACGTTGGCCACGGGCATGCCCAGGGTGAGCACGCCCTGGAACAGGAAGGTGCCGATAATCACATGGCTGATTCTACAACGGGATGTGGACGCGCCGCCGATGAGGATGGCCGACGCGGCGATAAAGCCCATCTGCCTGGGCGCGGTATACAGCTGCATGAAGCCGTAGCTCTGGCTGTACACGATGATGCCCACCGCGCCCAGGATGGTGGACAGCACGGTGCCGATGATGCGCATCTTGTCCACGTTGATGCCGGTGGCCTCGGCAAAGCGGGGGTTGTTGCCTGCGGCGCTCATGGCTACGCCGGTCTTGGAGCGCAGGAACAGCCACATCAGCAGACAGCACAGCGCCATGAACAGCAGAAGGCCCGTGGCCACCGTGAAGCCGCCGATCTCAAAGGACCACAGGTTGTTGAGGATGTGCTTGTAGCTGCTGTCCAGGCGCAGGGTTGCCCGCAGGCCCGGTCCCAGGGGCCAGCGCAGCACAGTGGACTTAAAGGGCAGCAGCATCCAGGCGATACACATCAGGGACACGATGGAGTAGCCCACGTAGGTGGTTACCGCCATCTCGCTGCCCTTGAGGCGGTTGAGGAGCAGGCCGTACAGATAGCCCACCACCATGGCGATCAGGATGCCCACGGCGATGGCGAACAGGAACCCGCCCCAGCCGCTGTAGCCCAGCTCGATGCACAGCAGGCCGCCCAGCAGGCCGCCCACGATGCCCAGGGGCAGGCCCAGGTTCAGGCTGATGCCGCACTGGATGCCCGGCACCATGGCCAGCACCAGGATGCTGTTCATGCCCATGCGCACCACGCTGTTGGACAGCAAAGTGGGCAGGGACAGGTCGTATACGGTGCCCAGCACGCACAGCAGCAGGAAGAACAGCCCGATGATCAGCCGGGGCAGCCCCAGCTTGGTCACCAGGAATTGGTAGAACAGCACCAGCAGCGCCGTCAACAGCACCGCGATGCCCACGGTAATCAGGTCATCGCCGTAGCGGATCACCCGGGCATTCCACAGGTCATCGGTCAACGCTTCCCCGCCGCCGCCGGCCTGGAAGCGGTCGAACATGGTTTCAAAGGTGTCCCCCGACTGGCTCACCAGAGCCATGACGGTATCCTGTAGGGCGTCAAAGGCTTGGGCGTCCATGCCCTCGTAGAGGGCCGCCAGCGCTTCGCTGACCCCCACATAGGCGGCTTCCGCCTGCTCCATCAGCCGGTTCATCTCGTCGGTGGCCACGAAGCCGGACATGTCTACCGTGGGCTCGGTTTCCAGCTCCATCTCCGCGTCGCTGATGTCCTCCTCGGCGCTCACCGGCCCTTCGTCCACGATCTCATCTTCCGCCGTGCCGGAGGCCGCTTCCAGCTCCATCTGGGCCAGCATCATGTCGGCGTAGGCCTCCCGGGCCGCCGCCTCCTCGGCGTAGTAGGCGTTCAGGGCCTCCCGCAGCTGCTCCACCGCACCGGATAGTTGGGTGGTATCCACGCTGTCATAGTCTAAGGTGGTGTTGGAGTAGGTGGCCCGGGCCTCCTCCTCCGCCTTTTGCACCGCTTCCCGGATTTCCGCCATGCTGCCTCCCGCCGCCCGCACCTGGGCGGTGGCCTCCTGCTTGGCGATATCCACGTAGCTCTCCACCACGCCCTCGCCGGTGGCCACCAGCAGCGAGCGCAGCCCCATTTCCTCGATAATCTGCTGGCCCGTCACCCCGGAGCGGCCGTTGAGGCCGAAAATGCCGGTGCAAACCAGGGCGATGGCCAGCACGAACAGCACAACCGCGGCCAGTTTTTGGGAAAGCCGTTTAGCCATTGTCCGCGCCTCCTTCCACCTGACCCGGCTTGATGCCCGACATCGCCAGGCCAAAATCCGCCTCGGAACTGTCGGGGGCCAGGATATCCACCACGGCGCCCTCGGACACGATGGCCACCCGGTCGCAGATGGAGCACAGCTCCTGAAGCTCCGAGGATACCATGACCACCGTCATCCCCTTTTCCCGGTTCAGGCGCACCAGGGTTTCCAGAACCAGCTTTTTCGCGCCGATGTCGATGCCCCGGGTGGGCTCCGCCACGAACAGAAACTTGGGGTCCAGCACCAGCGCCCGGGCGATGCATACCTTTTGCTGGTTGCCGCCGGACAAGGTGCCCGCCGGTTGGGACGCCGAAGTGCAGCGGATGTCCAGATCCTGAATCATTTCGTCGGCCACCTTGCGGCAGGCCCGGCCGTTCTTGTTGGTGAAGGGGCCGAACTTGTACAGGAATTGGCCGTAGATCTGCATGGCGCTGAACACGATGTTGTCCTCGATGGACTGGTCCAGCAGCAGGCCCACGCCCCGCCGGTCCTCGCTGACCATGGCCATGCCGCTGCGCAGGGCGGCGCCGGCGTTGTTGAGGGCGAAGGGTTGGTCCATAAAGCGCACCTGGCCCTGGGCCGGATACAGCCCCATGATGCCGTTGGGAATGCCCACCTTGCCCTGCCCCGCCAGGCCGCCGATGCCGAAGATTTCCCCTTCCCGCACCCCGAAGGACACGTCCTTCACCTCTTCGCCGGGCATGTCCACCGCCAAGTGGTCGATTTCCAGCACCAGCTTGTCGGGCAGGGGCTGGGTCCTGGGCGGCGCGCTGACCATGCCCTGGCCCTTGCGGCCGATCATCAATTCGGCCATTTCCACCATGGTGGTTTCCTGGGTGTTCCGGGTAGCGGCCAGCTTGCCGTCCCGCAAAATGGTGATGGCGTTGGAGGCGGCCATCACCTCTTCCAGGCGGTGGGTGATGAAGATGATGGCGATGCCGCTTTGGGCGATCTGCTTCATCACCTGGATGAGCTGCTGGGCCTCGCTTTCGGTGAGCACGGCGGTGGGCTCGTCGAACACCAGCAGCTTGATGCCGGTTTTGTCGATTTCCCTGGCGATCTCCACGAACTGCATGTAGCCCACGGGCAGCCCCTTCACCAGGGTATATTCCTCAATGGACATGCCCACCTTGTCCAGCGCCTTGCGGGCGTCCCGGGCCATGGCCGGCATATCCAGGGTTTCCAGGTTCTTGCCCAGCACCCGGCTGACCAGGTTGGGGCGGGAAATTTCCCGGTTGAGTTTGATATTCTCGGTAATGGTAAAGCCGGGCAGCAGCATGAATTCCTGATGAACCATGCCGATGCCCTTGAGCATGGCCTCGTTGGGCGAGGCGATGTTGACCTTTTCCCCGTCGATGGATACGCTTCCCTCAAAGCCGCCGGTGGTGTGGATCACCGGCATGCCAAACAGCACGTTCATCAGGGTGGATTTGCCCGCGCCGTTCTCGCCCAGCAGCGCGTGAATTTCCCCCGGCCGGACGGACAGGGATACGTCCTCCAGCACCGTATTCTCCCCGTACCGCTTGGTGATGTTTTTCATTTCCAGCACATATTCCGCACCCAAGCTGGCATCCCTCCTTATGGAAAACCGGCCCGCCCCGTGGGGCGGGCCGTCGTCGTTCCCGTGATCTTACAGGTAATCCTCGAAGTTTACCGGATCCAGCAGGATGGTGTAGTAGTTGTCGAAGGTCTCGCCCTCGGCGTTGGTGTAAAGCTCAATGGTAGCGCCGCCCAGAGCCTCGTCGAATAGTTTCTGCAAGGCATCCCGATCGTTGCGCTCGGTGATCTGGCCGTTGATGTACTGCCGGGCGTACTCCACGCCGATCTTGATGATGGACATGGCTACCGGGGAGGGCCAGGTGCTGTAGCGGCCCGCCGCGTCGTGCTCGTTCAGGGCGGCGGCCACGGTCTTCAGGGCATCCTCATCGCTTACGTCATCGCCGAACTCCAGGCCCAGAACCGCCGGGAAGCCGTGGTAGGGGCTGGGGCAGCAGGGCTGGGGATAGTAGGCGTTGGGCTGGGACAGGATGGCGGTCTGAAGGGGCTCCTGCATGACGCAGTTGGTGGTGAAGAAGGCCACCTTCTTGCCCTCGTACTCGGCCATCTTCTGGGGCACGTCTTCCAGGATGAACTGCTGGGAGGCGGTGGCGCCAGCCTCGGCGGTGGGGTCGGGGGCAATCGCGGTTACGAACTCAATGCCCAGGGCTTCGGCGTTGGCCTTGAGCAGCTCGTAGCGGCCCACGATCAGCTCCATGGCCATGTGGCGGGGGAAGGAGTAGTGGACGAACACCTCAATGCCCCACTCGGCGCACTTCTCCATGATGGTGTCGCCCTGCTTAATCTCGTCGGCGTACATTGAGATGTCGCAGGCGGGGGCGATGACGGCAGGATCTTCCTGGGGGGTGCCGACGATGAGCAGGATGTCGTCCCGGCCCATCTCGCGGATCTTGTCAAAGGCGGCCTTGGCGCCGGGCACCGCCTGGCACATCACGATGGCCTTGACCTCGGGATCGGCTGCGAAGGCCACCAGCTTGGAGATGGTGGTCTCCTGCTCGGCCATGAAGGAATCCGGATAGGTATCGGTGATGATATGCTCGGGGTCGGCGGCTTGCTCCCGCTGGGCGGCGCGGAATTCTTCCTCGCCCTGGGTGGTGGTGCCGGTCATGATGGCGATCTTGTAGTTCTCCGTCTCAGCCATGGCGGCGGAACACACGCTCAACCCCATCATCAGGACCAGCAACAGGCACAACAGTTTCTTCATGTGGGATACCTCCATACATTATTCCCCATCTTATTCTAACAGCCACCGGCTGTTAAGGGCGCGAAATGCCGGGAAAAATATGTCTGAGACATAACAAGCTGCATAAAAAACTTGGCGATACTATAGATTATAACAGATCATTCTGGTTAAATCAAGGGGAAAGTGCCATTTCTGAACAAATTATATGCATAGTGCGGAGAAATGCGCCTTATAGCCCATCAAAAACGTCCTTTCAGCATTTTTCTTAAGGTAAATAATTCACGCTTAGCCGTAAAAATTCAGTCCCACCCCCGAGGGCCTGCGCACCCGGAAGCGCCGCCGCGGCGGGCTGGGCAGCGGGGCTCGGGGGAGAAGGGAGCTAAAATCCGGCGGCGGCCCGGGGGCCCGG